>ERZ791834.1025-NODE-1025-length-15178-cov-4.02857_pt1 | contig 15178 bp, 17 predicted proteins | sample MGYA00510293_ERZ791834 | MGnify/ENA primary metagenome ERZ791834 (study PRJEB30046, sample SAMN00715253) | human gut metagenome | study: EMG produced TPA metagenomics assembly of the A metagenome-wide association study of gut microbiota in type 2...
CGCCGTGGCGTTGCCCACCGCGGCTCGAGTCCACTCAAGACTTGATTTGTGTCCGTGCCGCGCAGCCGCGTTCCTTACGCGGTTGGCGCGCACGGAAACAGATCGTTAAGCGAATGGTTCTCAGTACCATCCATGTGAGTCAAGCACACATTCTTGAGAAGCAGTCGCGCCGCCGGACGGCGGATTCAACGGGTTCGCCCAAGTGGGTGGATTCCAAGAATCCGCTGTCCGGTTTTTCTATGTGCGAATAAATGTGGCTAACGCGGAATTTAGCTACACTTATTCGGTTAAGTGTAGCTAACGCAAAAAATATTCATATCTTTCCATTTGGAATTGAAAATGGAAAGATATGAATAGGTATACCAATGAGTATGCGTATATGCGGATTATTCCACTTGAAAGTCTTCTGTCTCTATATGCCGAACCTCGTTGCAATGCTCGTGAGAACTGTAACGCTATGGTAATGTAGGGGTGCTTGAACATATCTGTGAAGGAGCAGATTATGACTTTGCTGGCGCACAAGGACGCGGATGGCGGTGTGCAGACGTTGCGTGACCATCTTCACAATGCGGGTGACTTAGCGGAAAGCTATGAATCGTAGTTTTCTCAGATTCCGCGAATGGCGGCGCTCCTGCATGATGTTGGAAAGGTCGCGCAACAGTTTCAAACGTATCTGATATCAGGCAAGGGACGTCGTGGTGAGATTCCTCATGCGAGGCAGGGTGCGTTCGTCGTCAATGACCTGCCGATTTCGAATTCGGCAGCGGAAATCGTGAAAGAGATTCTTGAACTTGTTATTGCAAAACATCATGGAGAGCTTCCTGATTGCATCAATGAAATCGGTGATGAGGCTTTTCTCACAGGTTTTACGGAAGCAGATAAACAGAATCCTAAATATGCGTATGGGGAAATCAAACAGGGGCTACATGATTTGGATCTCGACTTGCAAGACACCTTCCAGCAGGCCGAAAAAGATGTTTTCGATTTTGCAGGACGAACTAAATTGCTGAAATTGTCGAAAGATAGTCGTTATTTCTACTCGGGATTACTAGTTAAATACGTTTATTCTCGTTTGATTGATGCCGATAGAACAGATACGGCTTATTTTGAGACGAAAGAGCAATATCATCCGATCAAGGCGGATTGGTCGGAACTGATTCGCCGTCTTGACGAAAGCATGAAATCATTCGATTCGACATCCGAAATCAATAAAATCCGTCAACAGATTACGGAACAGTGCCGTCAAGCTGGGAGCAGAGAGACAGGGATTTACCGATTGTCGGTTCCGACCGGAGGCGGTAAAACGTTGGCTTCGTTGAATTTCGCCTTGCATCATGCTTTGGAAACAGGGAAAAGACGAATCATTTATGTGATTCCGTACTTGTCTATTACGTCACAGACCGTGGCAACATTCCGGAATATGCTTGGTCTGGATGCTGACAGCAATATTGTGCTGGAGCATTACTCCACCGCGGGCCTTCAGAATTCCGGTAACACGGGATCTATCGGCACAAGTGAGGAAGAGGATGCGAAGGAACGTCAACGTAAACTGGCGTCTGAACGTTGGGATAATCCGATCATCGTGACTACGATGGTCGAATTCTTGGAAACGGTTATGTCGGCGCGTGGTACGAAACTTCGTAAATTCCACAACATGGCCAATAGCGTCATCATTTTTGATGAGATTCAGTCGCTTCCATTGAATATCATCAATCCGTTTAATGAAGTTGTGAGTTTTCTTTCGACGATATTGGACTCGACTATTCTGCTGTGCTCAGCTACGCAGCCTTTATTGGAACGAACGGCGCGAAAGAATCTGCGTCTGTCAGACGAGCCTGATCTTATCGACAATACTGATGGTTACGAAGAGAAGCTCAAGCGTACCCGGATTATTGCTTCACAGGAAAGCAAGAGTTGCGAGGAACTTGCGAACATCATATATGAGCAGGCACTTCGGAACGGCAATTGTCTGTCTATCGTCAACACGAAGAGTGAAGCGCGCAAAATGTATCAGTGTTTGCAAGAGCTCAATGCTGACAGGCAGTTTGAGCTGATTCATTTGAGTACTGCCATGTGTGGCAAACATAGGGCAGACCAGTTAGCGAGAATAAAGGTGTTAACTGATCCTCATGATTCCAAGCCGGTGATTTGCGTAAGCACGCAGCTTATCGAAGCGGGAGTGGATCTTTCGTTCGCATGCGTAGTCAGGGCGATGGCTGGTCTGGATAGCATTATGCAAGCGGCTGGCAGGTGCAACAGGAATGGTGAATCGAAAGAAATCAAGGATGTGTATGTCTATCCGTTGCAAGGTGAGGAAAGGTTCAAGGACTATCTTCCAGAGATTCACAGAGGCAAAAAGCTCACTTTGCAGATTATGGGTGAGCATCCTGATGCTGATCTGCTTTCTACTGGCATGCTCAATGAGTTTTATGGCATGCTGCTTCAAAGTGAGGATCGAGATGGCGGCAATAGTTTGCTGGATGGTCCGCTTTGGAAAAAGGAAAACGCTGGAAAAACGATTTATGAGTTGCTGGCATACAACGAAAGCCAACGTAAGCAATTCGAGAACAATACGATGGGGGAGAGATACAATCCGTTTTTTGCCCAGGCGTTCAAAACGGTCGGCAATGAATATCGTGTGATTCCGAAAATCACGCACAATGTTGTGGTTCCCTATGGCAATGCGATGGAATTACTGGATATGTTGGGTCACGGTGAGTTGAGGGAGAAGATTGCGATTCTGCGGCGGCTACAGGAATACACGGTTTCCCTTTTCGATTACGAATACAAGATTTTGAACGAAAAACATGCGATTTCCATCGCTAGCGAGGATTTCGATATTTGCGTTCTGAATGGAGATTATTACAAAGGCGAATATGGTGTGGTGACAGAGACGGACATGTCTCTGTTGATGATATGAAAGGGCAGTGGTTCTCCTGCAGGTCGATGGGAATCTGCAGGAGAGTTTCGTTTGGTAAATACGCATGTTGTACATATTTTCAATCCACGCCATGAATGTGGCGACAGTAGGAAAACCTACTTATACAAGAATAACTGGTTGATTGTTGATTGAGAAACACTCAAAGAGTTCTATGTACAATAAGCGTAAAATGTGCTATATTGACAGTGGCTGGTTGAGGGAACGATTAACGAAGGAGTTATATGCAACGACATCGCAACTCAATTGAATATGAGGTATCAGGCAGATATGCGTTGTTCTCGGAAGCGGCAACACGTGTTGGGGGTGAGAAATTTTCGTATCAGGTGCCAACGTACCAAGCTTTGAAAGGCATTACGGAAAGCATCTATTGGAAGCCAACTTTTATGTGGGTTATTGACGCTGTTCGTGTGATGAACAGAGTTCAGACTGAAGGAAAGGGAATTCGACCCATCAAAATGAGCGGTGGCAATGATCTTTCGTACTACACGTATCTCAAAGACGTGCGTTATCAGGTTTTGGCTCATTTCGAATGGAATGATCAGCGTGAAGATCTTGTCGCTGACCGCGACGAAAACAAACATCATAATATCGCCTTGAGATCCGTTCAGAAAGGCGGTCGCCGAGACATATTCTTGGGGACGCGCGAGTGCCAGGGGTATGTGGAACCATGTGAGTTCGGATCTGGCGAAGGGTTTTATGACGGTTATGGCGAGTGGAATATGGGATACATGTTCCATGGATTCACGTATCCGGATGAAAACGAGGACCACGATTTTATCGCCCGATTCTGGTCGCCTGTTATGTCCGACGGCATCATCGAATTTGAGCGTCCGGAATCCACGAAATTGGATGGACGAATTATCAGGAAAAACCAGAGCGTCAAGGAATTCGCTTTGGGGAGCAATCTGCAGCCGGTGGGAGAGGAGTGAGTGATGAGCCTGTCGAACAATCTGTTGCTTATCAATGAATCTGTGCACAACGCCGCCGGAAAAATTCCGAGAAGTGGCGACGGTTCTACGCTTGACATTAGGAAAGCCTTGATTCCTCCGGGGCATACGACACTTCCGACACTATTGACGCTAGGGGTAAACGAGAATGGTGAGATACTACGGCTTCTGAGGGAAAAACAAACGATTGTTATCCCGTGCACAGAAAATTCCATGGGACGCACCATCAAGCCGGTACCGCATCCTCTGTTTGATCAGCTCCAATATCTCGACTTGCATTTCGACAAGGAGAAAACCTCCATGTATTTGGAGCAGCTTGCCGCTTGGAAAGGCGACAACGTCAAACTTAATGCCATCTATCGATGCGTCTCGGAACACAGCATCAGCGAAGAAGCCGCTCGATTCAATGTGGAAATAACCGAAAAAGACCGGAAAGCAGGTGTTTGCTTCGAAGTTGAAATTGGGCTGCAAAACTCAGATGTCTCGAACGATCCCGATATACAGGCGCAATGGATTTCTTATTTGTACCATGATCGACAGAAAAAAGGGAAGGATATGTTCGGAGAGGACCTATATGCTCCGATATTGAACTTCCCTAAGAAAATTGTCAGCGTAAATGGCAACGCCAAACTGTTATCGGCAAACGATTCAACGAATTTCACCTATCGAGGGCGCTTCGCATCCAAAGAGGAGGCTTTGCAAGTCGATGGTGAAACATCGCAGAAGATACATTCGACGCTGCAATGGTTGGTCAATAATCATGGAACGATTACCGATACCCAGGCCATAGTCATCTGCTCGGTGAAAAACCCCAACGAAAAGCCGAAGCTTGACCCTCAGGAAGGTTCTTATGATTTTGGCTCTTTGTTCTCATCGGATGTGGACGAGCCGGAAGCTCCCCGCAACGATATTGCAGATGCGCTGACCGCAACAAACTTTCAATACGCACAAGTTTTTTCGAAGGTACTACGCGGATATGGCAATGCTAACAAACTCAAAAAGCATGCCGACCCAATGATGATTGTCATTCTGGATGCGGCGACATCAGGGCGTTTGAGCGTTACATATTATCGTGAACTTTCAAAAGACGAATATGTCGAAAGTATCCTGCGGTGGCATGTTGATGCGGCATGGCCGTTGAAAATGTACGACAAAGAAAAAAAGAAGTTTGTCGCATATGAAGGTGCGCCATCATTTGCCGACATCATCAGCTGCGCATATGACGTGTCAGACAGAAGCAGCAAAGCCTATAAACGTTTTGCGAAAAACACGAAAAAGCAGCTTATAGAATGCATGTTCGGAGGAGAATCGCTTCCCCGCTTCATATTGGACGCCACATACCACAGAGTCACTAAACCTATGGGATATGACGCTCCAGGAGCATGGCTAAGAGATTTTGAAATCGCATGCAGCCTATGGAAAAAACATTACATTGACGACGCGAGGAAGCAAAACAAACAGGAGGACACGATATCCATGTACCTTGAACCAACACGAAATGACCGCGACTACTTATACGGGAGATTGCTGGCACTCGCGGACCGCTTTGAAAACGGTGTCCTGTATAAGCAAGGAATCAGTGACACCCGTCCGACCAATGCCGTTAAGCTCATGAGCAATTTCGTCGCAAAGCCGTTTACAACATGGGGAACGCTGTGGAAGCAACTGATGCCCTACCTGAAATCGGCGAATGGCGCGCCCTGGTTCCAGAACAGCGTGGATGAGGTCATGGCGCTTTTCAAAGAAGGAGACTTCGAAGATAACCGTGCACTTTCACCGCTCTTTCTGCTCGGTTATTCATGCCAGCGAAGGGAGTCTATGCGTAAAGCGCAAGAAGCATCCCAGAAGAGCAAAGAAAACTAGTGTTTAGTTTTTGAAGTTATCGACGTTGATTATCAAAGAAAAAGTTAAGGAGTCATATCATGGCAGCTTTGGAAAACAAGATTGATTTCGCAGTCGTTTTTGCGTCTAATAATGCCAATCCTAATGGTGATCCGTTGAATGGCAATCGTCCACGAACCACATCGGAAGGGCTGGGCGAGGTTTCTGACGTTGCACTGAAAAGGAAGATTCGCAATCGCCTGCAAGATGCTGGTGAAACGATTTTCGTGCAGTCCGATGACCGTTCCGATGACGGCGCAAAATCATTGTCGGACCGTTTCAACACATATTTGAAAACCTTGCCGAAAGAAGAGCAGAAACAGAAGAACCTGGTGTTCCAGAAAGTGTGCGAACAGTGGCTTGACGTACGTGCGTTCGGACAAGTATTCGCATTCAAAAAAGCTAAGGATGTTGACGAAGTTTCCTTGGGCGTGCGCGGTCCGGTTTCCATTCAGGCTGCGTTCTCGGTTGAACCCATCGCCATTGACGACGTGCAGATCACTAAGTCAGTGAACAGTGAAACCACGGACACCGGTAAGAAATCCTCCGATACCATGGGAATGAAATACCGTGTTTCCGGCCGTGCGGTGTATGCGACGTATGGCAGCATCAGCCCACAGCTTGCCGAAAAAACCGGGTTTACTGCAGAAGACGCCGAAAAAATCAAGGAAGCTCTCGTCACGTTGTTTGAGAATGATGAAAGTTCGGCTCGTCCTGCGGGGTCCATGGAAGTGTTGGACGTTGTGTGGTTCACGCACAACAGCAAGTCAGGGCAATACTCTTCCGCCAAAGTTCATCGTTCCGTTTCCGTTAATGTGGACGGAACGGTGACAGTGAATGGATCTTCTATTCCCGACTTGCGGTACGAAGTGATTGAAGGACGCTGAAGCGTTTGGAATTGAGAGAGTAAGGGGTGTTGCATGAAAGGGCCAGAAGGATATCCGGAAGAAGATTGGCTGGCCCTTTCGGGCATCCAGCATTTCTCATTCTGCAAACGACAGTGGGCTCTTATCCATATCGAACAGCTGTGGTCAGAGAATTATTTGACCACAGCTGGGCATCTGGAACATGAACGCGCCCACGATTATGCGGCTTCTGAATCTCGCGGCGATACGCTGATCATGCGGGATTTGAGAGTCTATTCGCGAGCGCTCGGCATAACTGGAGCCTGTGATGTTGTGGAATTCCATAAGTCTAATGATGGTGTTCCGCTTCACGGAAGAGATGGATTGTGGTTGCCATATCCGATTGAATACAAACACGGCAAATCCAAAACGATTGATGCTGATCGTTTACAGCTATGCGCGGAAGCGATGTGCTTGGAAGAAATGCTCGCGTGTGATATTCCTGAAGGTGCTTTGTTTTATCGACAGACAAAACGTCGTGAGCGGGTAAAATTGGACGAAGATCTTCGCAACATGGTCGAAGCTGACTTCTTGCAAATGCATGATCTTTTCTCCCGCGGATGGACTCCTAAAGTGAAACAGACCAGATCGTGTTCGTCATGTTCTCTACGGGATTTGTGCCTGCCTGAATTACGGAAGGTGAAATCGGCAAAAGCATATATCGAAGAACGGCTCAAGGAAAGCGGGGAGTGATGAAGCAGCTGTTAAACACGCTGTTTGTGATGACGGAAGATGCCTATCTTGCTTTGGAGAACGACAATGTTGTGATTCATCAGAATGACAAAACCTTGGCGAAAGTGCCGTTACGGTCAATTGAGGGAATCATGTGTTTCTCGTATAAGGGTGCTTCGCCTGCTCTTATGGGGCGCTGCGGCAAACTGGGCGTTTCTATGGCATTCTATTCACCGAGAGGCCATTATTACTGTTCCGTGTTAGGGGAGGAGAATCGTAATGTGCTACTTCGCCGTGAACAATTTCGAGTCGCGGATGACGAACAAAAATCTTTGTGTTACGCGAAATCTTTCATTGTTGGAAAACTTTACAATGCGAAATGGGTGCTCGAACGTACGAAACGTGATCATGCTTTGCGGGTAAATATTGACCGACTTGCCGAGCAGAGCGGCAAATTGTCGGCGGCATTGTTAGAAGCTCGGAAAAGTTTGACGGTTGATGAGTTGAGGGGTGTCGAAGGGCTTGCTGCCAAAGATTATTTCTACGCTTTTGACGATTTGGTCCTGAAGAATAAAGATGATTTCTTTTTCACCAATAGGTCGAGGAGGCCTCCGCTGGACAGACTAAATGCATTGTTGTCTTTTTGCTACTCCATATTGACGAATGATTGCATTGCGGCTTTGCAAGGCGTGGGGCTGGATCCGTATGTTGGTTTTATGCATACGGATCGGCCCGGGAGAGCCTCTCTGGCATTGGATCTGGTTGAAGAGTTTCGCCCGGTGTTGGCTGACCGCTTTGTGCTGACATTGGTTAATACAGGCGCTGTTAAGCCGGGGGATTTTGAAATACGGGAGAATGGTGGTGTGCTGCTGTCTGATTCCGGGCGGAAGAAAGTGCTTACGGCGTGGCAGAAAAAGAAGAGCGATCAGATTCTTCATCCGTTCCTGCAAGAAAAAATTTCATGGGGGTTGGTTCCGTATGTGCAAGCGCTGCTGCTAGCTCGATCGTTGCGGGGTGATCTTGATGATTACCCGCCATTTATGTGGAAGTAAAAGGTGCGTAGCTGTGTGTGGCGGTATGCGATGATTCGTGGTGATACGTTATTGGAGGTGAAAAACCATGATGGTTGTGGTTGCGTACGATGTGAGTACGGAAACCCCTGAGGGGAAGCGTCGTCTTCGTTTGGTGGCGAAGATATGCATGAAATACGGACAGCGTGTGCAGAACAGTGTTTTCGAATGCTCGGTGAGTCCTTCCGATTATCTGGTGTTGGTGCACGATTTGCTGAAGATTGCCAATACCGATGAGGACAGCCTGCGCTTTTATAAACTTGGCGCTCGATATGCGGATAGGATTGAGCATTATGGACGTGAACGGAGTTTGCCGGTTAATGATGTGATGATGATATAGCACAGGCAAAATGGCATGGTGCCATAACGATATGGTGTGGGGTATGCTGGGTTGAGCGTTTGAGTGTGCCGTCCGGTATTCAGAGTGTGTTTTCTAGCCAGCAGTATTGTGTGTTCGGCAAGGTGGCCGGTCTTGGAATGGTGTTTGTGCGAAGTGTAAGCGCTCATGATAAGGGACGTCTTTCGCACCTGAAAAACTATCGAAATCCGAATTGTGATTTTCGTGGGGCGTTTTGAAAACTAAATAATGGACATTAAAATGAGACAGAAAGCCAGTTGCTCGTTTTAGACATGTTGTTCGTCGTATCGGCGGTGTTGTTTGATATGCTTAAAGCTAGGCAGCTGGCTTGCGTCTCAAAAAGCGGACAAAAATGTCCAGCTGCACTGTCGCTCTCCTCATGGAGAGCGTGGATTGAAATGGTGAGCGGGCTGGTCTGGCCGAGCGGCGCGAGTCGCTCTCCTCATGGAGAGCGTGGATTGAAATGCCAACTGACCGCCCTTGCCTTGGCTGATCGAGTCGCTCTCCTCATGGAGAGCGTGGATTGAAATCAAGGAGCCAATCACCATCATGTCGATGTTGAGCAGTCGCTCTCCTCATGGAGAGCGTGGATTGAAATATCCTGTTGTTGAAACTCAGGTTTTTCAGGGTCAAGTCGCTCTCCTCATGGAGAGCGTGGATTGAAATATCACTCAGGACGTTTGTCATTTGCAGAAAATCCGTCGCTCTCCTCATGGAGAGCGTGGATTGAAATCGCTGTCCGTATTTCATGCATATCTTCGCCACCAAACGTCGCTCTCCTCATGGAGAGCGTGGATTGAAATATAGAGCAGTTTTTGGTCAATGTCGGTAAGCACGCGGTCGCTCTCCTCATGGAGAGCGTGGATTGAAATACAAGCGGTGATAACGGTATCGCTGATCTGCGGAGTCGCTCTCCTCATGGAGAGCGTGGATTGAAATACGGACGGCGTGCTCGGCAACGACGGCATCCCCGTCGCTCTCCTCATGGAGAGCGTGGATTGAAATCCGTACTGGCCGGCAAAGGGCCGTCCGATTGGGTCGCTCTCCTCATGGAGAGCGTGGATTGAAATGCAATTCACTCCAAATCATTCCAATTCACTGCAAGTCGCTCTCCTCATGGAGAGCGTGGATTGAAATTGAATCATCTGTTATCCTTTCTTTCGGCTTGCCGCGTCGCTCTCCTCATGGAGAGCGTGGATTGAAATTTCTCCTTATTCGTTCCGTCCTGCATGAATGCCAAGTCGCTCTCCTCATGGAGAGCGTGGATTGAAATTCGTACTCGTATGCGATACCGTTATGCGCGATATGTCGCTCTCCTCATGGAGAGCGTGGATTGAAATCAAGACCGGCGAGAAACAGGATGATAAGAAGCTTGGTCGCTCTCCTCATGGAGAGCGTGGATTGAAATTCCCTAGGCACGAAAGGGAGACGCTGCTCACGGCACGTCGCTCTCCTCATGGAGAGCGTGGATTGAAATGCAAGCGCTCTCGAACACTTTTGCCACCAATGGTGTCGCTCTCCTCATGGAGAGCGTGGATTGAAATCTCTGAGGTGAGCGGTCGAGTAAAATCACCTCCCGTCGCTCTCCTCATGGAGAGCGTGGATTGAAATACACCTGAGGCCTGTCTCTTCTTGCACCATCTTGGTCGCTCTCCTCATGGAGAGCGTGGATTGAAATTTGTCGACGACGGTCAGTTGGAGGTGTTCGGCATAGTCGCTCTCCTCATGGAGAGCGTGGATTGAAATAATCGGCTTGCCCTCAAGCCATTTCAGGCAACCGGTCGCTCTCCTCATGGAGAGCGTGGATTGAAATCAAAACATATTGGAAACCCATACCCCGCGGCTGGTCGCTCTCCTCATGGAGAGCGTGGATTGAAATCCAAAAAGGCAAGTTTTTTAGTTTTACCGTCCGTATGTCGCTCTCCTCATGGAGAGCGTGGATTGAAATTAATTGTATTGATGGCAAAAATCAGAGATCCAAGTCGCTCTCCTCATGGAGAGCGTGGATTGAAATATCGACACTTCCACCCGCGAAGGTAAGATTAAGCGTCGCTCTCCTCATGGAGAGCGTGGATTGAAATAAGGGCATTACCCTACCGTGGCTGCGCAAGGCCGGTCGCTCTCCTCATGGAGAGCGTGGATTGAAATATCACCTCGGCCGGTGAGGTCTACGCCTACCGAGACGTCGCTCTCCTCATGGAGAGCGTGGATTGAAATTATGTTCGCACCAACGATGGCGAAATGCGTCGCGTCTAGTCGCTCTCCTCATGGAGAGCGTGGATTGAAATGAGCAGATCCGAAGCGAATGGTCGAACTACCTCGGGTCGCTCTCCTCATGGAGAGCGTGGATTGAAATCAAACGTGTGAGCGACAACAAGGCGTCCATCACGTCGCTCTCCTCATGGAGAGCGTGGATTGAAATAAAACATACCGCAATCGGTGGCCCGACGGCACGGCGTCGCTCTCCTCATGGAGAGCGTGGATTGAAATCCTGCACAATCCGGGCGACGAATCGGGACATACGGTCGCTCTCCTCATGGAGAGCGTGGATTGAAATGTCAAGGACGGCTGGCAGCGCGCACCGTCCGCCTGTCGCTCTCCTCATGGAGAGCGTGGATTGAAATGGCGCTTAAATCGTCAATCACCAGCAAGTCCAGCCGGGTCGCTCTCCTCATGGAGAGCGTGGATTGAAATTTCGCATCCGCTTCGGTAGAGTCAGCGGCACCTAGTCGCTCTCCTCATGGAGAGCGTGGATTGAAATTGGGCGGTGAGTTTGTTGGTTTCGGACGTGGCGAGTCGCTCTCCTCATGGAGAGCGTGGATTGAAATTATCGAGACAATGCAGAGACGGTGCTTTTCGAGTCGCTCTCCTCATGGAGAGCGTGGATTGAAATCGGTTGACGGACTGTTAGGCTATCTGCATCCCCGGTCGCTCTCCTCATGGAGAGCGTGGATTGAAATCGAAAAGGCGTCGCAGGGGCAACCGTCCGACTCGGTCGCTCTCCTCATGGAGAGCGTGGATTGAAATCATGAGTGCCGCAATCTCAGGAGCCGCGTTTTTGGTCGCTCTCCTCATGGAGAGCGTGGATTGAAATTGCATGTCGCGGTCGAACGCGTCGAGTTCCGGCGTCGCTCTCCTCATGGAGAGCGTGGATTGAAATTCCGACTGTGATTGTATCGAACATTATTGTTCCTGTCGCTCTCCTCATGGAGAGCGTGGATTGAAATAAAACGAGTTTGATCGCGAAAACGATAGCCCAGGTCGCTCTCCTCATGGAGAGCGTGGATTGAAATTTGAAGAGCTTGAGCACGAGCGGAACGCCAATGGTCGCTCTCCTCATGGAGAGCGTGGATTGAAATCGTCCGTGCAGCGTATGACGTTATCCGCACACCAGTCGCTCTCCTCATGGAGAGCGTGGATTGAAATCAGTCGCCGACACCAACACGGTAGACGGATATGCGTCGCTCTCCTCATGGAGAGCGTGGATTGAAATGACATATCGAATCTTTTGCGCGAAAACTGCAAGGTCGCTCTCCTCATGGAGAGCGTGGATTGAAATGCCGACGTATGGGCCACTGGTGGGCGCTACGTGTCGCTCTCCTCATGGAGAGCGTGGATTGAAATAGCATCGAGCCGGTGGACGAAGAGACGAAGTGACCGTCGCTCTCCTCATGGAGAGCGTGGATTGAAATTGCAGCACATTACATCTCCTTTATGGAAAAGCCGTCGCTCTCCTCATGGAGAGCGTGGATTGAAATGCCGCGCGGAAGCATGTCCCTTATCGGATTGTGTCGCTCTCCTCATGGAGAGCGTGGATTGAAATGTCATGGCCGAGCTGTGACACGTCGATATTGACAAGTCGCTCTCCTCATGGAGAGCGTGGATTGAAATCACGCGAGGTTGAGTTTCGGACGCGAGGTTGAGTTGTCGCTCTCCTCATGGAGAGCGTGGATTGAAATATCGTCGGCGGATCGTAGAGATTCCTGATTCTCGTCGCTCTCCTCATGGAGAGCGTGGATTGAAATGGTGTCGGCGCGATGAGCGGACAGGCCATCATGTCGCTCTCCTCATGGAGAGCGTGGATTGAAATGAGTTTGGCGAGCTCGTATCGGACTGCCTCGCTGTCGCTCTCCTCATGGAGAGCGTGGATTGAAATGTCGGGGTAACGCCGGATGACATGTCCGTGAGAGTCGCTCTCCTCATGGAGAGCGTGGATTGAAATATATGGCTATGAACGATAAATCTGTGTTTACCAGGTCGCTCTCCTCATGGAGAGCGTGGATTGAAATATCGGCACAGGCACGCCACCACCATTGGCCATAGTCGCTCTCCTCATGGAGAGCGTGGATTGAAATGTCCAACAGGGCGACGATCGGCACCGGCTGAAATCGTTTGAGATTGACCCGGATGACATGGCCGCTTGTCGCTCTCCTCATGGAGAGCGTGGATTGAAATCGAAACGGAACCGGAGAAGATTCAGGAGTGGGCGGTCGCTCTCCTCATGGAGAGCGTGGATTGAAATGGTCTCCGGGTTGCCGCCGAGCGCGTAGTGGTAGGTCGCTCTCCTCATGGAGAGCGTGGATTGAAATTTCTCCGCGCCGAAACGCATTCCGCCGAAGCTCGGTCGCTCTCCTCATGGAGAGCGTGGATTGAAATCCGTCCTGCGGTTTCAGCCTGCTTGTCATGCGTGAGTCGCTCTCCTCATGGAGAGCGTGGATTGAAATTACGACACTCTGGAAATCTCTCAGACACTCTTGGTCGCTCTCCTCATGGAGAGCGTGGATTGAAATCTTGACGATCGTGTCGATGATGACGTCCACGAGAGTCGCTCTCCTCATGGAGAGCGTGGATTGAAATCAGGATACCGTGATCAACGGCGACGTTGGCGTGAACGGTCGCTCTCCTCATGGAGAGCGTGGATTGAAATGTGGCGCAGCGCAGATAGATGTGCAGTGGCTGCAGGTCGCTCTCCTCATGGAGAGCGTGGATTGAAATGATATGGGGAGACGAGCACTGGTATCCGGACGACGTCGCTCTCCTCATGGAGAGCGTGGATTGAAATATCGAGCACGCCGAGCGCGTTGCTGCCGACGTTACGTCGCTCTCCTCATGGAGAGCGTGGATTGAAATCACGGGGTATCGGCCTTATACTGTATGACGCGTTTTGTCGCTCTCCTCATGGAGAGCGTGGATTGAAATTGGCTGTACGACACGATCGACGTGACCGCGCAGAGTCGCTCTCCTCATGGAGAGCGTGGATTGAAATGTCCACATCAAAGACAAGTACCAGTCCGACTCGTCGCTCTCCTCATGGAGAGCGTGGATTGAAATCGGTGTCTGCATCGTTCTGGCCGCCGCGTGGATGTTGCTCTCCCTGTTTATGTCCAGTGTTCCCCGCACATGCGGGATTCCACATGTGCGGGACTGCTAGCAACGGAAAACCAGGGTTTTTGTCCGCTCGGGGCGACTTCAACGGTAATACGAGCAGGAACTGCGACTGGGTGTTTCGCATGGGGTCGCTTCTGAAAGCTATGTAAAAGAAATAGTGTATGTGAAAACGGTCGGGTGGGTGCGGATGCACGAGAAATTGGCTAACCTGTCGAATTTCTGTTTTACTTTGGTCGTTCATCTCGTGAGTGGTCGTCAAGCTAGACATATTGTGTCCCATGGGATGCAACATGTCATATGGAAATACATATGACTGGCGAATATCGCCAATGGTTCAGCCGGATAAAGGACCGGAACGCGAAAGCCCGAATCAGCGCGAGACTCCGATTGCGCTTCTAGATGGGGCGGCCGGTGGGTGACCTGCATACGGTTGGTGACGGGGCCAGCGCGCTGAGGTTCAATTTCGGTCCCGGCTACCGTGTTTGCTCCGCGCAGAAGAGCGACTCGCTCATGTTGCTGCTTTATCGGTGGCCGAGCTTGACGATTCGGCGTTGCGGCAGGCCGTAATCGGCGATATGACCAAAGCGAAGGGTATGGGGCAGATCACGAAGGAGGCGGGTGTGGGACGTGAAAGCCTTTACAAGAGCCTCGACAGGAATGTCAACCCGAGCTTCCATACCATTATGAAGGGATCGTGCACGCTCTCGGCGGCAGGCTGACAATCCAACCCGCATAAGCTTGACTTTACGACCATCATGCAGTGGCCGCCCGAGCATTGGAAAAGGGCGATCGCTGACCATATTGTTGCGACATATGTGGAGAGATGTTCGTGGTGAGCTTGACGTACATAACATCGTAAAACTTCGGTCGTCTGGTTTGTTCTGCGGCTCATCAGTGAGGGAAAATGCTTAATTATGCCGCCTATCTCGCCTATATATGGCAGATTTTGAGGTTCGTACGGAGGCTTCTCGCTTATATATGGCAGGTGTTCGTGCGAAAAGTGTCAAAAACATGCC
>ERZ791834.1026-NODE-1026-length-15176-cov-2.55883_pt1 | contig 15176 bp, 15 predicted proteins | sample MGYA00510293_ERZ791834 | MGnify/ENA primary metagenome ERZ791834 (study PRJEB30046, sample SAMN00715253) | human gut metagenome | study: EMG produced TPA metagenomics assembly of the A metagenome-wide association study of gut microbiota in type 2...
ATGTTTATCTTTTACATTGGACAAGTGATGATGGTAAAAAAATACAAGCAGAACTTTATAAGAATAAACAAGTTAAGATTACATCAATTGAATAATTTAAATTATTATAATTTTATTCTAAGAAGTTTATGACCATTCCTTATAAGAATGGTTTTTTTATGTAATAATTAAGAGAAAAATGTTGGATTATTAGAAATTTTATATATATGTGTTATAATATAGCCAAAAAAGGGGAATGGGCATATGAAGGAAAGATTGAAGAATAACAAGGGTTTTACGTTGGTAGAAATTATTGTTGTGTTAGTGATTTTAGCTATTTTAGCTGCTATTGCTGTACCTGCTGTTCTTGGATATGTAGATGAATCTAAAAAGACGCGCTATATTGAAGAAGCTCATTCTATTTATACAGTTATTCAAACAGAGGAAGCAAGGTATAAAGCTTTAGGCAATGAATTAAATGATGATACTTATAATAATACTGAGTATAAAAAAGAATTAACAGAAACAATAACAAAAAAAACGGGTATTCAAAATGTGACGTTTGGTACTTGTAGTCATATTGGAAAAGATAATGCAAAGTACTATGTTAATTTTAAAAATGATGATGGAAAGAATGTTTATTCTGTAATTAAAAGAAATAAAGATATAACAGTAAGTGTTAATTAGGGTGAGGAAGATGAAAAATAAGAAAGGTTTTACGTTGGTAGAGATTATTGTTGTATTAGTAATCTTAGCTATTTTAGCTGCGATTGCTGTACCTTCTGTAATTGGTTATGTAAATGAAGCTAAAGAGTCTCGCTATATTCAAGAGGCACATTCTATTTATACAGTTGTTGAAACGGAAGTGGCTAAGTATAAGGCAACAGATGATCCTAGTGAAAATGATATAGATAATTATATTAAAGATATATTGAGTGGTAATACAATTGATACTGCAGATAATAATCAATTAAAAGGCATTATTGCAAAAAAGACAGAGTTAGATGATGTTGATGTAGAAAGAAATGGTAATACTTATACAATGTATTGGATTAGTGATGATGATCATCATATTGAAGCTACATTAACAAAGAATAAGGATGTAAAGATTGTAAGTACTGATAGTAATCATAATTTTGATTAGATGAGGTTTTTATGGATTCAATTATTATTTTGATTTATGTATATATGTTTTTAATAGGAATGTGTGTTGCGAGTTTTATGAATGTTGTGATTGATCGTGTTCCTAGAAATGAGAGTTTTGTAAAGGGAAGGAGTCATTGTGATCATTGTGGTGAGACTTTAAAATGGTATGATTTGATTCCTATTGTAAGTTATATTTTTTTAAGGGGTAAGTGTCGTTATTGTCATACTTCGATTCCTATTAGAGGTTTTTTGATTGAAATTTTTGGTGGATTGATTGGTATGTTTTGTTTTTATCGTTTTGGTTTTTGTATTGAAACGATTTTAATGTTTGTAATTGCGATGATTTTACTTGCGATTACAATGATTGATTTTGATACAATGATTATTCCTGATGGTTTAAATATAGCCATGTTCATTGTTTCTATTGTTTTAATGTATGTAAGACATATGTCTTTGTTAGAAAGTATTATGGGTATGTTTTGTATTTCTGTACCAATGATTTTATTAAATGTTTTAATTGCTGAATCTTTTGGTGGTGGAGATATTAAATTAATGTTTGTCTCAGGAATAGCTTTAGGATGGAAGTATAGTTTACTTGCTGCTTTTATTGGTATTTTACTTGCAGGAAGTTATAGTATTTATTTATTGGTAAGTAAAAAGATTAATAAAAAAGGACATATTGCTTTTGGTCCTTATTTATCAATTGGTATTTTTATTGCTTTATCTTATGGTAGTGAAATTATAAGTTGGTATTTAAATTTAATGATGTAAAGAGGTGATAGAATGGCTACATTTAAATATATTTCGAAAGATATGTCAGCTAAAACAATAAGAGGAACGTTAGAAGCTGATGATCGAAATGATTTAGTGAGAAAGCTTAAAGAACAAAATTTGTTTTTAGTAAGTTGCCAAGATGTCACTAAAAAGACTGTTAATCAGTATAAAATGAAATTAAATGAATTATCAGCTTATTCTAGAGAAATAGGAACAATGCTTGCTTCTGGTTTATCTTTGATTCGTATTTTTTCTATTATGGTTCGAAGAGAAGATAATAAAAAAATAAAAAAAATTTATGAAAATATTTATGTAAAGTTACAACAAGGATATACTTTATCCGCTGCTATGGAAGCTCAAGGTGTTGCTTTTCCTAATTTAATGATTCAAATGTATCGTTCAGGTGAAGCAAGTGGGAATATGGATAAAACGGCTTTAACGATGTCTGATCAGTATTCTAAGGATCATCGTATTAAAGGTAAAACTAAATCAGCAATGATGTATCCTATTATTTTAATTATAGTTACAATTGCTGTTTTGTTGATTGTTTATTTAGCGGTGTTACCTTCTTTTTTTGATATTTTTCAAAATGTTGAGTTACCATTGATTACTAAAATCAATATTAGTATTTCTAAGTTTTTACAAGATTATTGGTATATTGTCTTATTGATTGCTGCAGGTTTGGTTGTCACTTTTATTGCTTTACTTAGAGTAGAAAAGATACGTTTTCAAGTAGATAAATTAAAAATAAAAATTCCTAAGTTTGGTAAATTGTTGATGACAATTTATACGAGCAGATTTGCGAGAACTTTATGTTCTTTATATACTAGTGGGATGTCTATTGTAAATGCTTTAAATATTGCTAAAACAACGATTGGTAATGTTTATATTGAATCACAGTTTGACGGAGCTATTAAGAAATTAAGAAACGGGGAAAGTTTATCTCAAGCAATCAAGGACATTGATGGTTTTGATATTAAATTAACAAGTAGTATTTTTGTGGGAGAAGAAAGTGGACGTTTGGAATCAATGCTTACAACTCTTGCAGATGATTTTGATTTTGAAGCAGCAGAGAGAATGATTACCCTTATTCAACCATTAATGATTATCTTTTTAGCGGTTGTGATTTTTTTAATTATTATATCTGTATTATTACCAATTTATACATTGTATAACAATGTAGGAAATATGTAGGAGGAATTATGAGTTATATTGTATTTTTATCAACAAAAGGATTACAAATGGTTCAAGGAAATGTTTCAAAAAATAATATTCATATTTCTTCTTGCAAAGAATTTGAATTTGTTGAAGGAACAATGCTTGATGGAAATATTCTTGATGATCAACCTATTAGAGATGTTTTACTTGATTTAAAAAAAGAAAATGTTGATAGTGTGAGACTTGTTGTCGATAGTGGGCAAATTTTAGTGAAGTGTGCTGTTTTACCAAACGTTTCTCATAAACAAATTCTTCAATTTGTAAATGATGAATTTATTGACGTTGAAAGTCAATATACGGATTTATTATATGATTATGCAATCATAAAAGATAAAGTTGAAGGTAAAGAAGGTCAACTCGTTTTATGTGCGGCAATGGAAAAAGAGTTTTTAAAGCCGTATATTGATTTGTTTGATGAAATGGGAATTTCATTAGAATCAATTGATATTATGACAAATTCAATTATTAAATTAACAGAATCTATTCCTAAATTAACAAATCTATCTTATGTTTTAACAGTAATCAATGGACAAGATGTTATTCATTATTTATTTATTAATGGACAATATGAAATAGCTAATAGAATACGTATTTTCTCTGATCGTGGAACAGTTGCTTTTATTACTGAATTATCCAATTCACTTACTAAATTAATGCAGTTTACTAAAGGTGCTTATAAAGATGCCCAATTAGAAAAAATCTATTTTGCGGGGCTAGAAACTTATGAAGAAGATATGTTGATGTCAACTATTTCTTCTAATTTGAGTATTGAGACATCTCGTTTTAAACCAACAAACTATACTTGTAGTAAAGATAATAATTTTCCTATTCATAAATATTTATTTGTAGGAAGTTTATGGAGGAGATAAGATGGCAAGAAACAGTAACAAAGATATTGATTTTTTATCTGTCTATAAAACAAAGAAAAAAATAAATATAAATTCTAAAACACTCTTGCTTATAGCATTCCCTGTTTTACTCATTCTTATTTTTGCGACAAGTACACTTTATTTAACAATCACTAATAGAAATTTGCAAAAGGATGTTGATACATTGCAAACACAAATAGAAGAGGCTCTTGCTGCAACAGCATCTAATACAAATTCTGATCAACAAAAAGAATTAAGTAAGCTCAATGAACAACTTACAAACTTACAGACAATTACACAAACATTATCAAAATACCCTCAAATTGATAAAGGTATTTTAGAAACAATTGATAAATCATGTAAGAATTTAACAATTGATTCAATATCATTTAATCAAGAAACAGGAGCTATATCACTTACTGTAACAGCTTCTAAAGTTAATGGTTGTGAAGAAACAGTAAGAACACTTAGAGAATCAGGTACTTTTAAAACAGTTGATTACAATGGGTATACTCAAGATGGTGGTGTTAGTGAAACAACGGAAACCGTAACAGATCCTACAACAGGTGCGACAACAACACAAACAGTAACGAATACGACACCAATTACTTATAAATCATCGATTACATGTACATTAGAAGGAGGTACGACAAGTGGACAAGATTAAAGATTCATTTAAAAAACTTTCTTCTAGAGAAAAGACATTGATTTATATATTAGTGATTTTATTGATTGTTTGTTTTGGATGGTTGATTTTATTACAACCACAATTAACATCACATACATCATTAAAGTCTTCAAAAGATAGTTTAGAATTACAACTTACTGAATTAAAAGTAACAAGTTCATCTTCTTCAACAGAAGATATCAAAACACAAATTATGAATGTTAATCAAGAAATTAAAGCTTTAAATGATCAATTTTACAATCTTATGTCAAAAGAAGATATTGATCAATTGATTACAAATCTAACAATAGAACATAAAATCAGTCCTACTAATTTAACAATGTCTGAAATAACACAAACAGATTTATCAAGTAAAAAGAGTGATGATAATTCATCTGATAACGCAAATGATAATACAGATGAATCTAAATCATCCAATGCTTTAGTTTATTCATGTGTTGTTACACAAACATGTAAAGGAACAAAAGCTAATTTACTCAATTTAATTGAAGATGTTAAAAATATGAGTGGTTTACATATTAATTCTGTTTCTTATGAAAATTCAACAGGTAACTTGGATTTAACAATTACATATACAGTTTATATGGTAGAAAAATAGTAAAAGAGGTGCAAACAATGAAAAATAAAAAGGGATCAACAATTGTATGGGCAATTACATTGATTATGGTTCTTGTAGTCATTGTAGGTGCCTCTTTGTCTTTTGCATATATGTCTTATAATCAATCTATTAAAAATAGAAATAAGACACAAGTTGAATTGATTGCTAATTCGGCAATTAAATCTCTAGCCGGTGCTATTGAAAATGATGAAAATAGTTCGCAGCTAATTCCAGATACAGGTAAACAAATTAATGTATCAAAGATGGAATGTTCTGTTCCTTATGGAACAATTTCAAATATTAAAATTAATCGAAAAAAAGAAAATTTAATTATTGCATCACTAAAAGCTAATTACCATGATGAAGATTATACAATTTATGCTTATTTAACGCAGTCTAACAATCAATGGAAATGTGTTCAATATGATACAAATGGAAATAGAGATATTTCTACTGATAGTAGTTCAAGTGGAAATGGTTCAGGAAATAATGGTAGTACAGATAATGATAATGACAATAATATTGGTTTGCCAGAAGGAAGTAATATAGCAGATACACTTGATAAAAGACTTACGGTTATGTTGAATCAATACTATGGAGATTTTAAAAATATTTATACATTTATTGATTGGTATAAAGATCAATGTAAGTATATGAATAAAACTACGGATGCTAATTATAATTGCGATTGGTGGTTTAATAATAGTGGGGGCTCTGATTTTCATATTAAACAAGCGTATTTAACATGTATGACACAAAATAATCAATTTGATAAGTTGGAAGATGATATTTATCAAAAAGTTAAAGATCAAAATATTGTTTTTAATGATAACAAATATTGGTATCCAGATTTATATGTTAATTTTCATGTATTTCCAAATAGTAATGGAAAGTATTTTATCTATGCATCTCCTTCAAGTGGTGCAAGTAATGGAGAAGTTTATCTTATTTATTATGATCAATCTTGGTATGTTACTAAAAATAAATCATTTAGAGAAAGTGATTTTTTAAATGTAGACAGTATAAAAAATGCTGTAAGCAATACAGATCAATGGTTAAAAATTGAGTAGGAGGGATGAATATGAAAAATACAAAAGGTATGACACTTATTGAAGTAATCATCTCTCTATTCATTATTAGTACAGCATCTTTAATTATTGTGGTTGGTTTTGTTACTGCACTTAATCTTTTTACAGATTCTAATCATTATAAAGATGTAACAAATAAACAACAAAAAGCTTTAGTTGATGAAGAAAATAAAGATACAGATATTGATGTGGATGATACTTTAGCTAATTATTCTATTACTGTTAATGAGAGTGGTAATCCAATTATCGTCAATGGTACTTATAAAAAAGCAACAAGTAAAACATATAAGGATGTTAATCTTTCAAATTTTATTCCATCTATCCAAATTAGTGAAACTGTAAAATTATTGCAAAATGATGCAAGAATTTTCGAATTATTTAAAAGAGCAAGGAGTCACGTCGGATGATAAATTATTTGAAGGAAAGACTAAAGAATATATAAAAGAGTGGATGATGCAAAAAACAGGTGCAAACAAATCAGATTTTATTACAAATTTACCTAAATTATATGCAAGTATATACTCTGATATAGAACTAGATTCATTATTAGAGGTTATTGGAACTTATAACAAAGATTTTGATAAGGAAAAGTATAAATATATTACACCATGTATGTATATATCAGATAGTACTAGAGAAAATTTAACTTATAAAGATTTTTTTGAAGATGGTGGCTATAAAAAGTATGTATACATTTTAGTTGGTGATAAGGCAAAAAAAGGAGATCGTCCAACAGATATATGGGCATTGCTTGATAATACAACTGTTGAAGATGATCAAGATACTTGGTTAATTCCAAAAAGTGAAATAAGTACAAAAATACTTGAAAATAAAACATATTCAGAGTTTTATAAAATAATAAGTGGTAATGAATGGATTTATTATACAACATCAAAATAGAAAAGAGGGTGACTAAGATGATAAAAAAAGTAAATAATAAAGGTATGACGTTAGTTGAAATTGTTGTTGTACTTTTAATTGCTTCTATTATTATGACAATTACTGGTGGAATCTTAGTCAACTCATTAGGTTATTTTGATACAACAACCAAGAAATCTTTAGATAAACAAACATTAGATGGTGTTCTAGATTTTATTAGCAATGAAATCACCTATGCAACAGATGTAAGAGTATCAAATACTAAACCAGATGATAGAGATTGGCATTATCTTTATGTATTAAAAAATGATAAAAATAAAGGTAGACTTTATCGTGATGGTAAAGCAGTTTTTGATGATGATTATTATATTAATAATCGAGATTTACAAATGGATGTTAGAGGTTTTACCACTAATGGATATCGTTTAGATTTAACGCTTAAGTATTTAAATGGGACAGAAGAAGTATATTCAACAAAGAATACATATGAGTTGGTCAATTTTAATATTAATACAACTGATAAAACGACTTTATTTAGTAATATTTCTAGTACGACACAGTTATCAGAAAATACAAAACTTTATTATATAAAAGATGATTCGTCTAATAATAGCGATGATAATGAGAAAGAGGGCAGTGAAATCACAGTTGCTAAACAGGTTGAATGTATTAATACGAAAAATAATCGTGGTGATTATGTAGAAGGAAGACATTATAGTAAAGGTGATTTTGTTTATTGTGATGGGTCATGGTGGCAGTTAATTCAAGATAAAAGGAATGCTACTTCACCTGATAAAAGTAAAGCAAGATGGTGGAAAAAGATAGATAAAAATTATAGTCCGCTCAGTGCATATACTAAAGGTGATATTGTTTTTTTTGAAAAAGAACAATGTTATTATCAATGCTTACAGGATATGTATTCTATGGGAGTTGGCAGTGATAGTTCTGATGGATATGCGCCAGATGGATTTAATGGAAAGCAGACCTATTGGAAGTATATTGGTCCTAAAAATACGGTTACAAAAGATGTACATAATTGTGATGATATTTCAATAAGAAGAACTGATACAGTTTTAAATAAATTGGATCAACTCACGGAAAGCCAAATAAATAGCATTCCTAAATATGATGTTAATAAAACGGATTATAAAATAGGTGATTATATATATAATGAAGAAAAAAACGGTGTTAAACAATATTATTTGAAAGTATTGGATGGATCTGGAGGTCCCGGATCAAGTGCATCTTCTGGATGGCAAATTTTATCTCGTGACTGGAATAAAAATAGTGCATACTTAAAGGGTGATATTGTTTTATATTCTGAAGCTCAAAATTTAGGATATCTTAAAGCCATGCAAAGTATAAATAAAGATAATAATCCAACAACGTGGCCACATATGTTAGAAATTGTTAATGGTAATCCAAATCCAAATTATTTTTGGAGTACAGTAAATTGATGGAGGTTGACACATGAAAAGTTTACCAATAGGTGAAGTATTAAAAGAATATGGGTATATTAATGAAGAACAGTTACAGATTGCATTAGATGCCCAAAAGAAAGATAGAAGTAAAAGATTAGGGGAACATTTAATAGATTTAGGTTTTGTTAGTGAACAACAAATGTTAGAAGCTTTATCTGATAAATTAGCTGAGCCTTTAGTTTCATTAGATAATATAGATTTTGATATTAATGCAGTTAAAAAGATTCCTGAAGCAATGGCACAAAAATATAATGTCATTGGGTATGCTTTTAATGATAATGTGTTAACAGTAGCGACAAGTGATCCTTTGAATTATTATGGGTTAGAAGATGTAAGACTTGTTTCTGGTTGTCGTATTAGTGTTTCTTTAGCTACTAAATCTGATATTTCTATTGCAATAGAAAGGTATTATTCGGATGTTGATACTTTGAATTTAGTAGATGATATTGATGAATCGACTTTACCTGAAGTAGAAGAGGATCTAAATTTATTTGATGCGAATGAAGATGATACACCTGTTGTTAAATTATTAAATTCATTGTTAATTAGAGGATATAATAATAGTGCTTCTGATATTCATATTGAACCATTTGAAGAAAAATTGCATGTAAGAATGCGTATTGATGGAATGCTTGTTGATTATTTAGATTTAAATAAAAATATACAAGCGGCTTTGATTGTTAGAATTAAAATTTTATCTAACATGGATATTGCTGAAAAAAGATTACCTCAAGATGGTCATTTTATGGGAGTAATTGATGGAGTTGAATTAAATATTCGTGTCTCTGTTATTCCTACCATCTTTGGTGAAAAGATTGTTATGCGTTATTTGAATTCTAATAGTACTATTGACCGCTTAAGTACTTTTGGAATGACAGAAGAAAACTTTAAGAAAATGAATCATATGATGTCTATGCCACATGGAATTATTTATGTAACGGGTCCTACTGGAAGTGGGAAAACCACAACACTTTATATGATCCTTGAAAAATTAGCTCAAGGACAAATCAATATTTCAACGATTGAAGATCCTGTGGAAAGAAAATTAAATCGTATTAATCAAATGCAAGTCAATACAATGTCTGGTCTTACATTTGATAGAGGATTGCGTGCTTTAATGAGACAAGATCCAGATGTAATCATGGTTGGAGAAACTCGTGATAAAGAAACTGCTGAAATTTCTGTTCGTGCAGCTATTACAGGACATTTGGTTGTCAGTACATTACATACGAACGATGCTATTAGTACGATTGTTAGGCTTGAAGAAATGGGTGTTGAACCTTATATGGTCGCTAACAGTTTAGTAGGTGTTGTTGCGCAACGTTTAATGCGAAAGGTTTGTCCTTATTGTAAAAAGGAAGTAGCCACTTCTTTATCTGATCGATTAGCTTTACAAGAAGGAATCAAATATATATCTAAAGGAACAGGCTGTCCTCATTGTAATCAAACAGGTTATAAGGGGAGAATTGCTATTCATGAAGTTATTGAAATAGATAGTAAAATACGTAAAATGATTTCTAATCAAGAAGAAATAGATGATATTATGAAATATCTTGTTGAAGAACAAGGAGTAGAAACTTTAAGAGATCAAGCTTTAAAACTTGTTAAAGAAGGTAAAACAACAGTAGATGAATTCAATAAGATTATTGCTTATATTGATTAAAGGGGAATGTTATGGCAAATATTAATGATATTTTAAATGATGCAAGAATTAAAGGATGTAGTGATGTCCATATTGGTGAAAATACAGGTATAACATTGAGACAAGATGGAAAACTTATTGAATTTGAACAAACTTTTAGTAATGAAGAAATAAAAGAAATGATTTTATCAATGTGTAAAGATCGAATTTTAAAGATTGTAGAAAAACATGAAGATGCTGACTTTGTCTATGTAAATGATTTAGGAAGACATCGTGTTAATATTTATTTTCAACAAGGTTATATGACAGCCGCAATTCGTATCATCAATGAACAAATCAAGACATTAGAAGAATTAAATTTACCTGATGTTTTACATAAATTGGCTTTACTTCCTCGAGGACTTGTTCTAGTAACCGGTCCTACAGGAAGTGGAAAATCAACAACTTTAGCAGCAATGATTGATTTTATTTCTTCAATGAGAAATTGTCATATTCTTACCATTGAAGATCCAATTGAATATGTATATCAACAAAAACAAGCTCTTATTCATCAAAGGGAAGTCTATGAAGACGTTGATTCTTTTGATACAGCTTTAAAAAGTGCCATGCGTGAAGATCCAGATGTTATTCTTGTTGGAGAAATGAGAGACTATGAAACGATTCAAGCAGTTATTACTTTAGCTGAAACAGGCCATCTTGTATTTAGTACGCTTCATACTATTGGTGCTCCTAAAACAATTGATCGTATTATTGATGTTTTCCCTCCTCATAAACAAGCTCAAATTCGTGCTCAATTAGCCTCTGTTTTACAAGCGGTTGTTACTCAACAACTTTTACCACTTGCAAGTGGTAAAGGAAGAGCAGCTGCTTTAGAAATCATGATTGCTAATGACGCTATTAAAAATTTAATTAGGGAAAATAAAGGTCATCAAATAGATACAATGATTCAAACTGGAAGAAATGAAGGAATGACAACATTAAATGCATCACTTGCTACTTTAGTAAATACTGGAAAAGTAAATCGTATGGTAGCAGAAAGATATTCTCTTGATGTTGGAGAATTAAGACAATTAATAAGATAGTTAAAAAGAATAAGCGAGTCTGCTTATTCTTTTGATTTGAGAAGGATGCAATTATTCATATATTGCATAACCTTTTATATACTCAAAAAACAGCAGTATTAAAGATAAGTTTTAACACTGCTGTTTATTAAATACAAGTTCTTTTAGTGACACTACAAGAAACAATCACAAACTTGAATAACCTATTTTTTAGTAAGCTTTAAATTACTTACACACTTTTCTTGACAAACCCTTTGGTTTTTGAAAATAATTTTTTAATTCTTCAAAATCTTCAAAATCATATAGATGTTTTTGAAGATTACGAATTTGTTGTTTAGAAAAAGTGCTTATAAAATCACTGATATCTTCATGAAATTGCATTTTAATATACTTAATAATACTTTCCTTTGTTTCATCAAGAATACTATCTATTTCGTTATTTGCTTTTTCAGCTCTTTGGTTTGCTTCCTCCGCTTTTTGATTCGCTTCTTCAGCTTTTTGCTTTTCTTCCTCGACTTTTTGATTCGCTTCTTTAATTTTTCTATCACGAGAACGAAGCAATATTTCATTATCTAAACGATCAAGATATTCTAGGTATGATTCTTCAGAAGATATATATTTGTCATGCATTTGTATCGCTTCCTTTATTCTATAATCTATTTCAATTTTATCATATGGTTTTTCGTTTTTAAAGAGATACATCAACTGATTAAAACTCGTCATTTCATTAATTACTTGATTGATATATTCGAGTTGAATAATTGTTATTTCCATGCGATTAAATGGATAGACAATATGATGTTCATCATCAACCATTCTAAAGTGACATTTATAAAGAGGTGCGTTATCTAAAATATGCCCATAACTGATAATTAATGATCTTACTACATGAGCACTAGTATAATCTTCTCCCTGTTTTACCTGTTGTCTTAAAAGTTCAGCATTATAAAGTTCAAAACGAACAAGTATCTCTTCATTTAAACCATAAGTTTGTAATTCGATATTGTAGAGATCACCTACATCATCAATAGCTAAAATATCTAAAATAAGTTTCTTTTCATAGAAATTTTTACCATATTGTTGTGCGTTTTTTAATTTAGTAGAAACAATCTCTCTGTCTAAAATAAGCTCTTGACAAATAAGGGTTCTAATTCTTTCATTTTCAACAAGCAAATGATGAAAATATAAATCATTTGAATATTTTTTAAAATTCTCTCTATTTTTGTTCATAAAAAGTCCTCCATTATTTATATTGACTTTTCATGAGTGTTTTTCTTTTTTTTTTATCAAAAAATTAAAATTTTTAAGTTTTGAAGATGTTTTTTTAATTCTTCAAATTCTTTAAAATCATATAAATGATCTAAAAGATCAAAAATTTGATATTTAGAAAGAGTATTTATAGAACTGCTTATATCTTCATGAAATTTTAGTTGAGAGTATTTGATAATGCTTTCTTTTGTTTCATTGATTAGATTTTCATATTTTTTATTTGCTTCTTCAAGCTTTCTATCACGAGAACGTAAAAGTATTTGATTATCTAACAAGTCAAAGTATTCTAGATATTCTTTATATAAATTATACATATTTACCACTTCCTACTATCTATAATAGCATATTTTAAATAAATAAAGAATATGTAAAATAAATTTTTAAAGTGGAAATAAATGGATTTAAAAGAGATTATTATATTAATTTGTTGATAGATACATGATACAATAGGGATAGGTGATTTTATGAAATTAGAACTTTTAACATATGAAAAAGAAAATCTTCCATGTGGTTGGAAACCTTATTATATATATTTAATCATGGTCGATCATATAGAAGTAGGAAGAATTGTTTTAAGAGAAGGCAGTAATGAAGAAAGATATTATGATGGACATATTGGTTATACGATAGAAAAGGAATACCGAGGGCATCATTATAGTAAAGATGCTTGTTTATTATTGTTTGATAAAGCAAAAGAAAAAGGATTTAAACAATTAATGATTACATGTTCTCCTGATAATATAGCAAGTCGTAAGATTATTGAGTCATTGCCATTTAAGTATCTTGAAACAAAAGAAGTACCTGCATGTTTGAAGAAAGATTTTGATCAAGGTGATTATATAAAAAGAATATATTGTTTGGATTTGGAGGAGTTATGAAATTTATACATTTAGCGGATTTACATTTAGGTAAAATTATTTATCAAAATAATCTATTAGATATTCAAATTGATTTATTAAATCAAGTGATGAATTATATGGTTCAAAAAAAAATAGATACTTTAGTAATTGCTGGAGATGTTTATGATCGTCCGATTGCTTCTAAAGAAAGTATAGTTGCTTTAAATCATTTTTTAGAAGCAATGATTTTACATTATCATAAAAAAGTATTGATCATTTCAGGAAATCATGATAGCAGTGAAAGACTTAATTTTGCAAGTTCTTTACTTCAAAGTCAAGGTTTGTATATTGTTTCTTATCCTGAAAAAGAAATAAGACCAATTGAAATAGAAGGTGTTTATTTTTATTTGGTTCCTTTTTTTAAACCTTCTTATATACGTTATTTATATGAAAAAGATGATTTAAAAACGTATCAGGATGCTTTTGCATATTATTTAAGTCAACAAACATTTGTTGAAGACCATCCTAAAGTTCTTGTAACACATCAATTTATTGCGGGAAATAAAGAAGTGATTAGAAGTGAAAGTGAAGTAATTCTTTCCGTGGGTGGTAGTGAAATTATTGATGTTGATTTATGTAAAGATTTTGATTATGTAGCTTTAGGTCATATTCATGCAAGTCAAAAAATTAAATATGATTATGTAAGATATGCAGGAAGTTTAATGAAGTATTCATTTGATGAAGTTCATCAAAAAAAAGGAATGGTTGAAGTAACTATTGATGAAACTGGGGTTTCTACGCAAATTATTCCTTTAAAGCCACAAAAAGATCTAGTGAAGGTCGTTGGAAAATATGAAGATGTTTTACATTATCCAAATAACGAAAATGATTTTGTAGCGGTAGAATTATTAGATAAACAAGTCATTGGTCATGCATATGATTTTTTAAAAGAAAAATACCCTTATTTATTACAAATTACTTATCAATCACTAGAAAAACTTAAAACAAATCAAACAGCTTCTTCCTTAGATGTTGAAAAACAATCTCCAATAGAAATATTTAAAGAATTCTATGAAAAAATGAAAGGTGAAGCAATGAGTCAAGAAAGTGAAGAAATTATTCAACAATTACTAGAGGAGGTAAGTGAAGATGATGCCCATTAGCCTTACATTATCAGCGTTTGGACCTTATCCAGATACAATCACAATCGATTTTGAATCATTTCAAGAAGATGGTCTCTTTTTAATTACAGGGCCTACAGGTAGTGGAAAAACGATGATTTTTGATGCCATGATCTTTGCCTTATATGGTAAAACAAGTGGTCAAATTAGACAAACGGACAGTTTAAGGTGTGATCATGCCTTAAATGAAATTCCTACTTTTGTTGAATTTTCATTTTCTTTGCATCAACAAAATTATACAATTAAAAGAAATCCTAAATATTATCTAGAAGGGAAAAAAACACCTAAACAACCTTCAGCGTTACTTACTTTACCAGATGGCAAAATGGTCGAAGGTATTAAAGAAGTCAATCAAAAAATGATTTCTTTATTAGGGGTCGATGATCAACAATTTAAACAGATTTGTATGATTGCTCAAGGAGAATTTACAAAATTGATTATGGCTTCAAGTGATGAAAGAGAAA
>ERZ791834.1037-NODE-1037-length-14994-cov-5.04277_pt1 | contig 14994 bp, 11 predicted proteins | sample MGYA00510293_ERZ791834 | MGnify/ENA primary metagenome ERZ791834 (study PRJEB30046, sample SAMN00715253) | human gut metagenome | study: EMG produced TPA metagenomics assembly of the A metagenome-wide association study of gut microbiota in type 2...
CAGCATTTCAAGAAAAATCAGGACCATGTGACCAGTCTCTTGCTCTCTAAAAACGATTATTTTATCCGGCAACTGCGCAAAGAGCTAGAACATGATGTCTACCCGATGGTCGCTGATGAACTGATTCACTCACACCCCAACATTCCTCACTCCTATCTCAAGCACCTGGTCGTCAGCCACTTCATTGAAACTCTCAGCTGGTGGCTAAAAAAAGGAAAATCCTATAGCGAACAGGAAGTGGTCCAATTTTATTTGGAGATTTTAAACGTCGCTTCTAACTAAGGTGCGACTTTACATCATGTATCATAAAAAGGAAAACTATGCTTCTCCCCATTCTTCTCAGCTTTTTCACAGCTTTCTTGGCCCTTGCTTTTGCCCTTCTTCATTTATTAGTCAGCGTTTCCGAATTAAAAAGGGCAAGAAGACCCTTGGAATTTACCTACTTTTTCTAGGAAGTAGCCTTGCGACCTTCTCTCTCATTCTCTACTTCTTTTTGCCGATTGTCACACTATCTCTTTGGATGATTGGCTGTGGGTTGATTTGCTACGGAGCCTATTGGAATGGCAAACACAAAAAAACTTCAATCCAGCCCGCCATGTCATTCGGATTGGAATCGCTCTGATTCTTACCATTTTATTAGCCCTCATCTAAGAAAACTCAAGTTTTATCAATGAAAACTTGAGTTTTTTGGTAGTTACGAAATAAATAAAGAATTAAACATCCTGCTTTTCTTTAAACATTTTGACCTTATTTTGGCAGTAATCCATTAATTTCCGTGCTTTTTCAAATATATATCCTTTTTCAGATACAGACTTGACTTTCTTTTCATCAAAGTAGTAGCCAGTCAAGCCCCTGACTTCCTCTGATAAGGTGAGATAATATCCTGTTTCGATTACCTGATCTAAATCTTTTGACAGAGACTTCATCAGGCGTCCGAAGAGAGACTTTTTCGTCTTTTCATCACTAGAATTATTCCCTAAGTTAGTCGAGATAAGACCAGGATGATAGGCATTGATGGTGATATTTGAACCTTTTAAAAAGGAATCTCTTGCTAGATAGCGTGTCATCCAAATGGTATAGAGTTTGGAATTATTATAGGCCAATCCGGGATTATAGTTGTTCTCAAATCCAAAGTCCAAATCCTTGACCTTGGCAAAATGATGCATATAGGAAGAGGTATTAATGACACGGCCGTCAGCTGCTTTTTCTAACAAGGGACTTAGCTCAGTTGTTAAAATATAGGGAACCAGAACGGATAACATAAATGTCAACTCGACATTTTCAGCACTCGCTTTTCGGTCTTTTCCTGCATATAGGCCTGCATTGTTAAACAAGACATCGATACGTTGAAAGTCTCGCTTGACTTCCTCCACAAATCGATAAACATCGTCTAATTTTGAAAAATCTGCCAAGTAACTAGAAACTCTAGCTCTCAAGGAAACTCCCCGAACCTCTTGAAGCGCCAACTCCAGTTTTTGAGGATTTCGACCATGAAGGATGACCTGATGCCCTTCACTGGCAGTTTCTTTGCCAAATGTTTACCAATACCGTCAGTAGCACCTGTAATCAGAATTGTTTTGACCATCTTAGTCCCCCAAGAAAGCAATGAGTTCTTTTGAAAACTCCTCTGCACATTGGAAGATCGAACCGTGACCAGCATTTGGATAGATGATGAGTTTACTTTCTTTTATTTTCTCATGCATATCATAAGAATTTTCTGTTGGAACCTGCATATCATTATCCCCGTTGACGATTAAGGTTGGTTGAGTGATAAATTTTAGGTCGGCTTGAGGATCTTTCCCCCAACGTTTAATAGCTTTGAGTTGAGTCAAGAAACCAGACACACTCATGTCTTTGTCCGCAAATTCCTTTGTTTTCATACCCATTCGTCCTAGGACTTTCAAAGCTTCGATTTTCCCTTGTTCATCATGATTATAGAAGATATAGCGTTTAGGATCGATGCGCTCAAGTCCCGCTTTAAACATATAGTTAAATGTTTTCCCTGTTACCTTATCGACCTCTTTTCCACCTCGAGGTCCTGTTCCAGCCAAAATCAAACGGCTCACTAGAGTAGGATTTATTCGGATGATTTCTTGAACAATCATACCTCCCATAGAAAGACCGAGGAGGTTGATTTTATCGTAACCAAGCGCTTTTACAAAGTCAATTGTCTGCTCAGCCATTCCAGGTATAGTCGGAGCCACTTTTCCTTGACTGGCTCCAACACCAGGAAGATCGACTACAATGACATGGTGCTTTTCAGCAATTAAGTCTAATAGTTTTGGATCCCAGTTATCGAGAGTTGCTGCCAAATGGACCAGCATCAGAAGAGGTAGTTTTGATTTGCCTTTGCTGAGTTCGCGATAAGCAATTTGATTTCCTTGAACAGTGATGTATTGATTTTTAGTTGTAAGATATGACATTGTTTTTTCCTTTTTATTTCTTAAAGCTGAGGACTGTTTTTCCACGTGAGCGCCCATTAGCGACCTTGTCTAAGGCGCTATTCACTTCTTCAAATGGATAAACTGTGTCGATAGATGGTTTGATTTTCAATTTGCTAAAGAGATCTGCTACCTCTTGTAATTGAGCGCCATTGCTTTCTACAAAGATAAAATGGTAGTGAACGCCGTATTTGTCAGCCATCTTATCAAATTTACGACCAGCTAGTCCAAGTAGGATCTGTTTCCATCTTGGTAGATTCATGCGTTTGGCAAAGTCACCATTTGGCATAGCACGAAGGGACACAAGCTGACCACCTTTTTTCATGATAGACATTTGTTTTTCAGTCTCAGCGCCCCCAAGGGTATCGAGGACATAATCAACCTGGCTAATAGTTTTTGTATAATCCTCTGTTTTGTAATCGATAAAGCGATCTGCTCCTAGGTTCAATACACGCTCAGCACTATCTCCAGCCCCATTAGTGATGACTGTCAAACCTTTAGCCTTGGCAATTGGAATGGCCATACCGCCGACACCACCTGTACCACCAGAGATAAAGATGGTTTTGCCAGCTTGAGCTCCCATGAGGTCTAGGGCTTGCATGATAGTCAAGGCAGTAAGCGGAACAGCAGCAGCTTCTTCGTCAGATAGATAATCTGGAACTTTGGCTAGAGCCTGACTGTCTACGGCTACATACTCGGCAAAGGCACCAATATGGTCAAGTGAGAGACGTCCAAAAACTCGGTCACCGACTTTGAGGTTTTTGACTTGTGTGCCGGTCTCTTCAATGATACCGACCACTTCATTTCCTGCAGTTTGTGGGAGTTTGTAAGGAACAATCATCTTGACCTCTCCTCGGGAAATCATGTTATCCAGAGGATTGACACCAGCTGCGGTGACTTTGACCAAGACTTGTTTGTCTGTAATACTTGGTTTAGCGACTTCTGTGATATTCAGTGTGATATTCTTTTTGTTATAAGTAGTATGTTGTGCGGCTTTCATTGTCTTCTCTTTTCTATTTTTGTTGTATCTGATAAAGATACATGTCTGGTCTTTTTAAAACTGATCTGCATACAAATCAGTTTCGTTTTTGTTTGGCTTCTTTATAAAGATTGTCAATGACATCTTCTAAGGTTTGGTGGGCTAGTTCCTTCTCAAGTTGAGCTTCAGCGCTAGCAAATAGTGGCGAAACAGCAGCTTGGATATGTTTTCCTACTGGGCAATCCAGATTGCTATTTTGGTGAACGGGAAATAAGCTGATGTGGCTGACTTCTTGTGTGGCAAAATAAATGTTAAGTAAGGTGATGTCCTTTGGCGATTTACTAAGTTGGTAGCCCGTTTTTCCTTGCTGAGACTGGATCAGTCCAGCATTTTTCAATAAGGCAACCACCTTACGAATATAACTAGCGTTGGTCCCAACGCTCTCAGCCAGTGCTTGTGAACTTAAGGTTTCCTTACTCTCACTAATCATGGTTAGGATGTGCAAGGCTACTGAAAATTTCGTATCCATAAAAACCCCTTTATATGTCTTGTATCTGATACAAGAACAAGTATAACACAAATAAAAAGAAAAGCAAGACTTTTGCTTCACTTTTTTAAAAATGATCAGGTCACGTGACTTGTTGTCAAACTCTAAAATGGGAATCGTGTGTTGCTAAATCATAAATCACCTCTTGTAAATTTGTACTATTGTACCAAAAGCTGACGAAGTATCAAGGCGTTGTCTTTAGCAATCCAGGAAACTTCTCTTCCATGCATATAAGAAATCGTTGCACTACTGGAGAAATTGGCCTCTACCTTCCATTTCTTTTTCATAATACTATTTTTACTTTTTTATTCATTATACAAGTAAGACTGAAGAAAATGCAATTAAAATCCTTAAAAAGTCTTTGTAAACTGCAATAAAATGGCCATAAAATCAGATTTCTTTATAGAACAACAGAAAAAGGAGCGGATATGATATCCTACTCCTTATTCTTATCAGAAAATCTAATTAGAATTAGTCTTCTTTTTTCTTACGAGCAACAAGTCCAAATCCACTCAAGACACCTAAAAGTCCAAGTGCTGCTAGACTAGCATTGTCTTCAGTACCAGTGTTTGGAAGTTCAGCTTGTCCTTTAGCTTCTGATGAAGCTGCTGCAACTTGTGGTGCTTCACCATTTACTGGTGCTGATGGCATCGTTGGCGTTGCTGGAGCAGCTGGATTAGCCGGTGTTGCTGGATTAGCTGGGGCATTTGGATCCATTGGTTTTTCTGGGTTTGCAGGTGTTCCTGGTGTTCCTGGGTTTATTCCTGGTGTTGCAGAACCTTTAGGTTTGAATACGTGTAGAAGATTTCCTGTTTCTGGATCAACTTTTGTTCCTACTAATTCGTACCCTGGTACTTCTCCAGCTGGGTTACTTCCTTCTGCTAATGGTTTTAATGGTTTACCATTTATATCTACCCATACCGTTACTGGGTTCTTAGTTGCTGGTTTGAAGATGTGAAGTACTTTTCCAGTTTCTGGATCTTTCACTGTTCCAACTAGTTCATAGTTTGGCACTTTTCCTGCTGGTTGTGAACCATCTTCTTTCGTACGGATAACGTTACCATCTACATCTACCCACTCAGTTACGTTGTTGACAACAGGTGCAGGAGTAAATACGTGGATGACATCACCAGTTTCTGGATTTGTAACTGTTCTTACGAGTTTGTACTTAGGCACAGTTCCAGCTTCTTCAGTTCCTGGTACAGTTGGTTTCAATGGGTTACCATTTACGTCTACCCATACTGTAGAAGGTTGGTCAGATGTTGTTGGTTTGAAGATGTGTGTTACTTTTCCAGTTTCTGGGTTTGTAACTGTTCCTACTAGTTTGTATCTTGGTACTTTACCTGGATCTTTAACTCCTTCTTCTTTAGGTTTTAAGACATTACCTTCTGTGTCAACCCACTCAGTTACCTTGTTGACAACTGGTGTAGGAGTGAACACGTGGATTACATTTCCAGTTGTTGGATCTACAGTTGTACCTACTAGTTTGTAGTTTGGTACTTTACCTGCTTCTTCAGTTCCTGGTGCAGATGGTTTCAATGGTTTACCATTGACATCCACCCAGACTGTAGTTTTTGCCTCATTTGTTACTGGTTTGAAGATGTGTGTTACTTTTCCTGTTTCTGGGTTTGTAACTGTTCCTACTAGTTCGTAGTTAGGAGTTGATCCTGCTGGGTATGTTCCTGGTGTTACAGGCTTGATTGGGTTTCCTTTTTCGTCTACCCACTCAGTTGTTTTACCTTCTTCGATAGATTTCTTAGTTTTTTCAGCTTCTTTTCTAGCTTCTTCTTTAGCTTTTTCTTTTTGCTCTGGAGTCAAGTTTGGATTTTCATCAATCTTCTTCACTTTATCTTCTAGAGCTTTATCAATCGCTTCTCTCGCTTTTGCTTTATCTTCTGGAGAAGGTGTAGTTGGCTGATCTTTATCATCTTCTGACGGAGTTGATGGTTTGTCTGGAGTTGGAGTATCTTTCTCAACTTCTTTCTTACCATTCTCCTTGGCTTTTTCTACTTCTTCTTTAGAAGGTGCTTTGTCGATGGCTTTCTTAGCTTCTTCAGCATCTTTCTTAGCTTCTTCTTTAGCTTTTTCTTTTTGATCTGGAGTTAAGTTTGGATTTTCATCAATTTTCTTAACTTTATTTTCTAGAGCTTTATCGATTTCTTCTTTAGCTTTCGGTTTATCTTCTGGAGTAACAGGAGATTTTTCTACATCTTCTTTAGCTTTTGTAGTAGATTTTTCTACATCTTCAGGAGTTTTCGCTTCTTCCAATGCTTTCTTAGCTTGTTCAGCTGTTTTCTTAGCTTCTTCAATCGCTTTTTCTTTCTCTTCGTTTGTTAACTCAGGATTTTCTTTGATCTTACTTTCTTTTTCAGACAAAGCTTTATCGATTTCTTTAGAAGCTTCTTCTTTGACATCTTTATAAACGTATGTTACTTCTGTAGTTTTACCTGCTTCAACGTCTCCAGTTTCGTTACCTTTAGTTGATGCTGGTACTAATTCATATACTTTTCCTTCTGGAGTTGTGATACGAGTTGGTTTCATGTCGTTATCAGAAGTATCGTACTTAGCTCCTGGTTGACCATCTTTTGTATCAACGGCATCTGCTTGAAGAGTGTTTCCAGCTTCATCTACGTAATGAACAAGAACGTTTCCTGCTTTTTCGTATACATAAGTGATTTCTGTAGTTCCTTCTACAACAGCACCGTTTTCTGGTTTAGAATCATCTTTAAGTTCTTTAGCTGTTAAGTAGTAAACTACTCCATCTTTTTCAAGTTTAGCTGGTTTGTTGTCAGTTGTATCATATTTCTCACTTAGTGATCCATTTTCAACATCTTTCGTATCTTCAGCTAATGTGTTTCCTTCTGTGTCAACATAGTGAACTACTACATCACCAGTTACTTCTTTATAAACGTATGTTACTTCTTTAGTTTCTCCAGCAACAACTTTACCAGTTTCATCACCTTTAGTTGCAGTTGGTACTAACTCGTATACTTTTCCTTCTGCAGTTGTGATACGGTTTGGTTTCATTCCGTTATCAGAAGTATCGTAATCAGATCCTGGTCTTCCGTCTACAGTGTCTTTTGCACCTGAAGCTACGTTAGCACCAGCTGCGTCTACACCTACTAATGGAGTTCCATCTTCTGTTTGGTAGTTAACGACTACTTGTCCTGCTTTTTCGTAAACGTAAGTTACTGTAGTTGTTCCTTCAACAACATCTCCAGTAGCTGGTTTAGAATCATCTTTAAGTTCTTTAGCTGTTAAGTAATATTTAACACCATCTTTAGTGATTTCATCTTTTTTGTGGTCTGCTGTGTCATATTTAACATTTAGAGAAGCATCTGTTTCATCTTTTTCGTCTTCAGCAAGTGTGTTACCTTCAGTATCTTCATACTTAACAACTACATTACCTTTAACTTCTTTATAAACGTATGTTACTTCTTTAGTTTGACCTGATTCTACCGTACCTGTTTCATCACCTTTAGTTGCTGCTGGTACTAGTTCGTATACTTTTCCTTCTGCAGTTGTGATACGAGTTGGTTTCATTCCGTTATCTGCAGTGTTGTACGCTGTACCTGGTTTACCGTTATCAATGTCTTTAGCACCTGATTCTACAGTTTTTCCAGCTCCATCTTCGTCTACTACTGTACCTGTAAGTGGAGTTCCATCTTCAGTTTTGTAGTTAACGATGACTGATCCAGCTTTTTCATAGATGTACGTTACTTTTGTAACACCTTCTACTACTGTACCTTCTTCAGCTGGAGCGTCTTTTTCTACATCATTTACAGCTGTTTTAGTAGCATCTGCTTTAAGGTAGTAAACATTTCCTTGTGCATCTGTCAGTTTTTCTGGTTTTTCATCTGCACTTTTTTTAGTGTTGTAGGCTACGTTTTTAGAAGCTTTAGTACTACTTACAACTACATCTTGTCCATTAGCATCAACATAATATTTCTCAGTTACTACTTCAGCTACTGTTTCAGGAGTATCAGTGTAAGGAGCTTTTAATTCTGTTCCGTCTTCTGTTTGGTAGTTAACGACTACAGAACCTTTTTTCTCGATTTCACGAGTTTTTTCTTCTGCATAAGTGTAAGTGATTGTTGTAGTACCACTTGCTAAACGGTATGCACGAAGTGGAGTGATTTCGTCGCGGTAAGAATACTCTTCAATCTCTGGAGTAAAAGTGCCAAGATTAAGATTAATATCATCACCAAATTTACTTGTACTATTTTCATAAACGTCATTAAAATTAGCTGTTACATCCGTTGTAGGTCTACCTTTATCATCAACTTGGTCTCCAGTATCAGCCTTTATCGCATTTTTCTCCCCACCTTTTGCAGCTATTCCGACAGAGATATATCGTTTGAAATTAAGGGTGTTATCTTCCAACCCTTTTTCTTGAAGATAAGCAAGATAGTTTTTTACAAAAGTTCTGTTTGCTTCTCCTGTTGCAGTATCTGGAGCTGCTTTAAATTTTTGAACCATTGCATATGTTCTATCTATACTAGCACCACTACCTTCTTCATCATCTGCAACATTATCCTTAGGTGATAATGGTATCACCCCTGTAATTTCAGGACTTGCATTACTCACAGTTACATACGTATTTTTCTCAAGGACGAAAACGTAGTCTCCTTCTTTGATGCCACCATCAGCAGTTACGTTCGCTGAAGTGAAGTTTTTGGCTGTTGCTTCACCAGACTTGAAAGCTTCTACCATCTTAGCATCAGAACTGATAGTTCCTGAATCAGCTTGTACATATTTACCATATGTTCCTTTTCCTGTTTGTTCAACGATCCAAGCTTTTCCACCAGGTTTTACAGTATCATAAGTGATTTTACCTTCTGCATTGTTTAATCCTTCTGGAGTCAATTTCGCAGTTACATCCCCTAGAGTTGTGTCAGAGTATACTCCTCCACCATCTCCAGTAGTTTCAACTTTAGGTTCTCCAATTAGGTGGTAAGTTTTCCCGTCTTTTTCGATAGTTTCTTTCTTACCAGTTTCTTTAGCGTTGTCTAGGTCACTAGCTTCTGCATCGCCACCTGTAGTTCCTTTGAAAACTTCTCCTGATTTACCGTATACATCGTATGGTGTTTCGATAGTCTTATCAGCACCAGAATCTTGGTTTTTGTTTTCTTCTAATACAGTATTTCCTTCAGCAGTTACATACTTGTAATCTACTTTTCCAGTTTTAGTGATTGTATTTGTTCCATTTTCAGTTGGATCAGTTGAAGCAGTTGTTCCTTCGACCTCATTTGTGATATTCGCTGTATCTACAGTAATCGAACCCTTATCATTAGAAATCGTTGTTGTGTTGTCACCATTATCTTTTACCTCTGCTGCTGCAGTCTGGCTTTGTCCTGACATTGCAAGAGCTGCACCGACAAGCAGAGCGACTGTACCGATTTTGACTGAGTCTGAACGACCGTCTTTAAACTTACGAATGGAAAATTTTTCTTTTCTATTTATAAACATCCTTAATATCCTTTACTATTATTTTTGTATGATTTTCAAAATTCGCCATATTGGCATAACAACGTGGTTAATAAACTCGAAACCCCTACACTTCTATTTTAATATTTTAAAGCCATTCATACAATAAAATTAACTACTTTTTAATGGTTTAAACTATAGTTTTTCACTATATTTATATATAAAAAAATCCATACAGACATATGGATTTACATATTTAAAAATATACATTTATGCTACCAGCCAATTGAGACCCTTTCAAACTGACAACCCAATCGTCGCAATTCTTTTTGACAGTCCTCATAATAAGGGAGGGAAATGCCTGTGATGGTTACATGTGGCAGATCTTTTAAGTGAAGGCTGACTGATGAAGTAAAATGATAAACATGAACGAACTCGTATTCTTGAAAGAGTTGGGCAAGGACATCTTCAAAAATCAGCTCCGTCTCCAAGTAAGTCACGTTTGGGATAGTGAAGGTTTCCTTGGGATGGGGAAGATAGAGGTCAATTGCTAAGGCCTTGGCATAAGTGCTGATAAAGCGGATAGAGATTTGGTCGTCCTCTTCAGAGAACTTTTGCCCCAGCAAGACCTTGACAGTCTTACCATTTGAAACAGGTGCTTGAGGTAGGTCAAAAAAATGCTCTAGATAAACCAGCTTTTCTCTAGCTACGACATGGTAGTCACTACGATAGAGGGTATAGTGCTTTTCCGTCCGCTCAATCAAGTCATCTCTGGTCAAGCCCAAAGAGCCCACCTGACTGGGTTGGAGAGGCCAAGCATACATTCCCAAGGGATAAATATCTGCATAGCCATCATCGAAACTCATGAGGTGTTGGTAGGTAGAACTCGCAACCATGTCCAGAATCAAGCTATTGTCAAAACTAGCATAAAAGATGGTGTCATAGTCTCCGGCTACCTCCTGACAGATCTGAGCCAAGTCCTCTGCCGTCTGAGGATAGTGAACATGGTCAAAGCCCTTAGCATAATGCTCCTGTCGGGCATTTTTGACAGAGCTGACATAAAGACTGACAAAGTCCTGATCAGGATAAAGACCCTTGATATGCTGGGCGATCTTGGCCTGTAAGGGCGTTGTAGCAATGATGAGGTGTTTCATCTCTTTGATTCTCCTAGGTGGTGATGTTGCAACAAGGTCTCAACGACTTCAAAATCTAGGGCATCGTCGATATCATAAGAATAGAGTTTGGGCATTTCATAGGCTACTGTCTTATCTGTGTAAAAGGTCTCATCTAGTAGGTAACGGTCCTTGCGAGAAATCCAAATACTACCGTTGGGATAGTAATAGACAGGCTCTTTCTGCCGAGCATAGTGCTTGGAAACCTGAGGTGGACGGATAAAAGTTGACTCCTCCAACTGTATGAAAAGACTGCGACTCTTGTCTGCCTTAACACAGGATATCAAATGGTCAGCTCCAGACTGACAGTAGAGCTGGTAGGACTCGATAAGGTGCTCCACTTTTCTTAAGGGTGAGGTCACCTGTAGATTCATAAAAACCTGCTCTCCCTCAAAGGGCTTTAAAAAGTCTCGTAAGGTCTCCAGACTAGAGGTTGCTGACAAGGCCAATTCTTTTGGTCTGTGGACACAACGAATCTCTGGATAGGCTTGACGACAGAGTTCTAGATAGGCTAGCGAGTCTGAGGACACCCAGATGTCACTAAATAGCTTAGAGGCTAGAGCGACTTCGATAGTATAGAGAACCAAGGGTTTACCTGCAAGCGGTTTGATATTTTTATCCACTAAACCGCGTGAGCCCGAACGGATTAAAATGACGGCTATAGGTTTAGATTTTGCTTTCATATAGTCTTCCTAGAATTGAGATAAAAAGGGCAGATAGGGTAGTGATGATGCTATTTAACCAGGGATTAGGGTTGGCAAAGAGGCCACTGTAATGATAGAGGACTAGGACTCCTAGACTGAAGACCAGATAGATTTTTGCTAGCTGTAAGCTCGGTCTTTTGAGGAGCAAGACCATGAGGTACAACCCACCAATCACACCTAAAGTCAGACCCATAAAGCCGTTTATCCATTCATAGATGGAATAGATTTCTGCATTCATGAGTAAGATGCAGAGAAGCCAGGATAGACCTGCTAAGACAAAGGATAGGATACTTGGCGACCAGCGAATCTTTGACCAAGCAAAATCCATCTTCAAGCAGGTCACGATTGCATTCATACTGGATGAGACCGTGGATTGGCCCGCTGCCAAGAGAGCCAGCATGATGAAACTTCCAAACCAAGGTGCTAGTCCTTCCCGAGCATAGGCAATGAGAACAGGATTGGTCGATGTGGTGGTGAAATTTTCCTGACGAATCAAGCAGCCAATCAAATACAATAGACTAGCAATCCCAAAGGACAAGAGTCCCTGAAGCCATAAGATTTTTCCAATTTTCCGACGCCCCATTTTGCTGTTAAAACGTTGAACGATATCCTGCGAGGAAACGTAGGAAAACAAACTACTGAAACCTGCTCCTACAACTAAGATCAAGACCGTCCGTCCATCCAGCATCTCTGCAAAGTGAGATAGCTGTAGACTGCTATTCATGACAAGACCTGATTGAGCAATTCTTGGTAGAAAAAGGGCCAGTATAGCTAGCAAGACCAAGCCCTGAAAGAAGTCCGTCCACAGAACAACCAAGAGGCCGCCCCTTGCCAGATAATAGACCGTCAAAAGAAGGAGTAGGCCTGACAAGACCAACTGATTGATAGGGATAAAGGGCTCTAAGGCCTGAGATAACAAGTAGGTTACCACTGCTATTCGCCCCAATTGGTATAGGATAAAAAGTCCTGAAGCCAGTGAACGAATGCCAGCCGATTGAAACTTGTCCTCTAAAAGATGGTATGCTGTCTCGTAGTTTCCCTTTTGATAGAGGGGCAAAAAGTAACGGTGGGCGAGGGGAATGGCTAGAAAGATGCCACACTGGGCAAACCAGAGATAGGACCTGCCTGTATAGGCATTCCCCACCAGAGTCAGAAAGGAAATGGGGCTGAGCAAGGTCGCAAAGACTGAGAAAGCCAGAACAGTCACTGGAACAGCTTTCTTAACCTGATAGTAATCCTCTTCGTCCCCTTTTTTCCGATAGGCGATCCAGGAAATCAAGCAGAAATAGAGCAATAGGGTGATTAGAATTCCCAACATCCTAGAAGTTCCTATCTAGTAGTTCGCGGTAGCTTTGAGCCACCGTTCCTAGTGAATAGTGAGCCGCTAGGGCGATATTTTCTGCATTGGACTGGCGATAGTCTGCCTGCTCCATCTCTTCTATCATTTGAATCAATTGTGCCTTATTTCTGAAAAGGCGGATAGCATCTGACTGTTCGGCATAGAAACGATGGGCAATCTCCACATCTGATAACAAGGCTAATAAACCTTGATTGAGGGCTTCAACGCAGGCGTTGGCAAACAATTCTGTAAAACTAGCAGACAGGTAGCACTGGTGGAGATGGTAAGGAACCTCGTCGACAATGCCTTTGAACTGAATGGTTGGTGGCAGATCGTAGCGATTGCTCAGCTCCTCCAGACGTTCCTCTGTTCCACCATAAAAGGTGATGCGGGCCTTGGAACCACGTTTGTAGAGTTCGATAAAGGCTTCAATGACAAGTTCAACGTTCTTTCCTTCTCCCATATGACCAACTAAGCAATAGTCTAGCACAGGTCCCACTTCTTTGATTTGACCGGGATCTTCTGTAAACATAGGTGGCAGGAATCTTGTCTGATAACCTTCTTTGGCCAAGCTCTCTGTCAACTTCTCACTGGCAACTAAATATCTGTTTGCCTTGCGCAGATTGGCGAGACGTAAGTCTCGCATGATATTTTCATGGACGACTTCATAGTAATTTTTGTCCGTGTTTTCCATGTAACGCCAGAGGCTGGGTTTGGGAACGATTTGTTGGTCACGAATGAAGAGGTCGGTTTGCTGGGCCCATCTAGCTAGAAACTTAACCAGCAAGTCCTCCTCAGAACAAATTTCTCCCTCGATACGGTAGATATACTCTGGATAAAAAATCGTTACAGGAGAGGGTTCTTTGAAAGGATCGATAAAGCGTCCTTCAAGGGCCAGTTCTCCATTTTCATGATACCATCGAAGTTCCTTCTCCTTGAAATCTTCAAACAAGAAGGGCCCCTTAGTATAGTAATATCTTCCCGAACCATCTCCTAGGGTAACAGAGGCGACAAAGCCATCTTCATTGAGTTCAACCTGATCTCCGTCTGCTAGAGTTAGGTTTTCTGGTCTCACTGTCAAATCTGCATGGCCCATATCTGAAAAGAGATGAGGAACACAAAGCAGTTCCTTTTCTAAAAATCCTAACTTAATCAAGTCTTTCTTCCAATCAGGACGAAGCTGAGGACTCGATACCAGGTGGACATATTCCAAACCCAGATGTCGTGCTATACGTGCTCGATAGACCTGAGTAGTCTCAAAACCATAGCGATGAATTTCCTTAGCTGGATGAATGGTGACAATTCTCGACATGCTATACACTCTTTCTCTACTATTTTCTGCTTTCAAACGAAAAAACACCCTCACAAAAAAGCGAGGGTAATTCATCCGTTACAATGCTTGGGGAATTCCTAGCAAGTTCCCCCCTCAAAAGGACTTTATGCTATTTTATCACAAAGACTGACCATCTGCAAGATAGACTAATTTAGAGATGATAGCTTGGGGGAGTCTTCTGGATAGTTCAATAGTTCGGCTAGAATCTCTTTATTCATCAAGTGCATACGAAAACAGGGCGATAAAGTCTCTTATCGCTGAGTATACGGCTATCCTGTTGTATGAGCTTCTCCTACTGGGAAAAATACGACGATACCCATACTGTCATACATTTTGCTACCGCCTAGTATAGTAGAAAAGATGATGTACAAGCCTTGTGCAAAGTGATTGAAAAATTATAAACAAATCTGAAACTAACATAGATGGCTTTTATGTCTAGATTAATTTTAAAAATTGAATTATTTAGAAAATAAATGTTTTGATCTTTATTCCATATGTATAATCAATGTCAATAACTTCTACTTAAATGAAATAAAAACGCAAAAAGAGAACCCTACTGGATTCTCTTATTATTTGATAAACATAAGCATTAAGCTTTCTTAGCTGCCTTGCTCCACTGGTACCAACCAACCAAACTGTTGATGAGGTAAATGAAGTATTTTCCTTGAATTTGAAGGCTTTCTCCCCACCAGAGGTAGATAGAGAAAACATTAGTAGCTGCCCAGAAAATCCATTGCTCACGATAAACAGCTGTCATCAAGAGCTGACCGACACCGTTTGTCGCATCAGTAATAGAATCACGATAAGGACGATTAGCTCCAATTAACTGGTAAATAAGACCAAAGGCTAACCACCAAAGTACGCTAATTGATAGGTACTTGGTCCATCCAACCGTGTCCAATTTACGGGCAACAAATTCCTGCTGTTCTTTTTTGAACTGGGCTTGATAGATCAAAAAGTGTTAAAAATAAGACAGTAACCTCAGAATAGATACTGTCTTATCTCTTTTTTTACTTAAAGCCTTGATAGACTTGACAAATGGTAGAAAAGAG
>ERZ791834.1041-NODE-1041-length-14951-cov-35.6305_pt1 | contig 14951 bp, 19 predicted proteins | sample MGYA00510293_ERZ791834 | MGnify/ENA primary metagenome ERZ791834 (study PRJEB30046, sample SAMN00715253) | human gut metagenome | study: EMG produced TPA metagenomics assembly of the A metagenome-wide association study of gut microbiota in type 2...
GGTAAGCATATTATTTTTAAAATCTACGTTATCCCATGTAAGCCCGGCAAGCTCTGCTTTTGTCAATATAAGTCTAAAAAAAATTTGCTTTTAATTCGCAAAAAGCACCACTGTTTTCATCCAGTGATGCTCCTGCGAACAATCTTATTCCGTTTATGCTTTTTCTTCTTTGTAGAAAATGTCATCCATCTTCCAGCTTAAGCATATACCTTTCCTCCTGCCGGAACATCCCGTTTGAGCATCATTGCCCCACAGTCTCCACAAACCACAAGTCCAGATAATCTTCTGCAATCCTCTTTACTAATTTTTCTGTATTTCCATGATGCACAGATGCGTATACTATCGCTGTTCTCATTTTTCTTCCTTTCTGTCTGCTCCGTCAATCAGGTCATAGCTCATATCCAAAAAGTCCAATGTCTTCGCTTCACTGACTGAACCATCCAGTAAAATCGTGATCCAGTGCTGTTTATTCATATGGTATCCTGGTAAAAATCCATAAGTCTGAATAATCATGCTGGTCATTTCTGGATCGCACTTTACGTCCATGATGTCAACCAGATCATTTCCCTCTAATCCCAACTTAGATTTCTCAACTGTCATGAATATTGCATACCATTTTCCATTTTTATGACGAAGTACAGCACTGTCTGGTGATTTACTCCATAAATATTCCGTAACTGTACCGTACTGTTTCTGCACGTATTCAAAGATTTCTTCCGTCTTCACAATCTTTTCAACTCCTGATTCTTCTGATATCCTGCCCATAATCATACCACATTTTCGTATCCCGTACTACCTGCCAAATTCTTTTGCATTTTCCCGGTTCTCCTGACTTTAACTAATAGAGGGGTAAAACAGCAGCAAGGACAGGAAGTGAGGATACACTTCCGGAAAATCCCAATTTAGGGTACCCTGCCCTGAATTGAAAAACGCTGAAAGCAACGATACTACTGCCCTCTCAGAAAGGAGAAACTGCTAATGGCTGAAAGAAAAAGAAACAAAGAAATTCATTTTTATGTCACAGAAGAAGAACGAAAGCTAATCCGCAGGAAGATGATAGAATCAAAAACCAAGAACATGGGAGCTTATCTGCGTAAGATGGCAATCGACGGCTACATCGTCAACACAGATACAACTCCTCTGAAGAAACAGTATGAGGAAATGCACAAGATTGGCATAAATATCAACCAGATTGCAAAAAAGGTAAATACCACCGGAGATCTATATCCGGAAGAAATGCAAGAATTGAAAGAGATGGTGAAAGAACTATGGCATATATTAAGATCTTCCCCATTAAAGTAACAGACAAGAAAGCTCTGGACTATATCACGAATCCAGACAAGACTGATGAAAAACTGCTGGTTTCCAGTTTTGGCTGTTCCCCGGAAACTGCTGATCTCGAATTTTCCATGACTAGAGAAATGGCAAAAAAGAATGGAATGGACAAAGGTGATAACCTGGCATTTCATCTGATCCAGTCATTTAAACCTGGAGAAGTTGATGCCGAAACTGCCCATCGCTTAGGACAGCAATTTGCAGCCGAAGTACTGAAAGGAAAATATGAATACGTGATCAGTACCCATGTTGATAAAAAGCACATTCATAACCATATCATCTTCAACGCTGCAAGCTTTGTTGATCATCACAAGTATGTTTCCAATAAGCGGAGCTACCATAAACTCTGCAGAATCAGTAATCGTATCTGCCTGGAAAATGGACTTGCCACCAGTATGCCAACCGGAGAAAAAGGAAAAAGCTATAAAGAGAACATGGAATATCATCGTGGCACCAGTTGGAAAGCCAAGCTACGTGTTGCAGTTGATAAAGCAATCTGGACTTCCATCAACTATGAGGAATTTCTACAAAAAATGCAGTTAGCTGGATATGAAGTCCGGCAGGGAAAGCATCTTTCTTTCCGTGCACCGGAACAAAAAAATTTCACTTATATGAAATCTCTGGGAAGTTATTATACGGAAGAAAACGTCCGCATCCGCTTAGCTAAAAATCGTAGCAAAGTGAAAACTCCAAAACATCTGTCCAGAGAAGCTCGCCTGTATATCAATATCTCCACGTATGTAACGACTGGCAATCGAGAAGGATTTGAACATTGGGCAAAACTCAATAATCTAAAAGAGGCAGCCCGCACCTTCAACTATCTTTCAGAAAATAACCTACTGAATTATGAGGATTTCAGGCAGCATGTTTCTGATGTTGATGCTTCTGTTAAAGCGGCTGATCAGAGAATAGCACACATCACCAGTGAGCTAAGCACGCAGAAAGTCATTCAGAAACACTGTGATTCTTACCGGCTCTGCCGTAAAGTGATAGAAGATTGCAAATCTGCAAAAAATCCAAAAGAATACCGTTCCAAGCATCTGGCAGAATACCAACTCCACGATTCACTAAAAAAAGAGCTTCAGGATCTCGGTGTTACCAAAATCCCTAGCTCTGAAAAAATCCAGAAGCGGATTGAAAATCTTGAATCTGAACAAGCTGCTACCATCCGGGAAAAACAGAAATTACAGAAAAAGCAGAAAACACTGGATATCATTCAGCAAAATTTCTCTGTGCTGCTCGATGCTCCTGAAATCAATTCAGACTTACTTCCGGCAAAACGGGAACCTGTTTCTGTCACAAGAGATAAATAAGATTGCACTGACAACTCAATTATTCTCTTCCAAATCTTCCCAAGGTTTCAGACCCATTTCCTCCCAGGTGACACCATACGGTGCACCTCCGGAGGTATAACCGGCAATAACGAAAAATCTGTCATCTTGCAAGATTTCTTCTTTAGCCAGATTATCTCTTGTTTCCGTCTTGCTCGCCTCTGCTGCTTCTTTTGTTTCGCAACAGCTGCTTTTTCTTCCGGCGTTTTCTTATGTTTTTTTGCCATAAGTGTTTCTATTATAATTCCATTCTGAATGTCTCTCAGGATACGTTCTTCATAACTCTTTTCACGCTTTTCAACAATTTTATAAAATTCTTCATATTCCGTTTTAGGAGCAAGCGATTGAACTGCCGTAAACAAACTTTTGCATATATCATTCATTTCAGTAGCATCCGGCATTCGCTGATTCTCAAGATAAAACTTCAAGTGCATTTTGTATGTTTTATCTGCTATTGCACTCTTCTGTTTTTGTTTTAAGTCTTTATAGCTTCTGTCGTTCCTCTGCATCTACAATTCCTCATCTGCCTTCTTTCTCCCGTGCCATCAAAAGCATTTTTTCAAAAGACTGAGCGAATCTTTCATCATCTTCCTCCGTCCGCTTCTTCGGTCCCTTGACATGACATTTACGGGAACTTCTTCTGGCTTTTTTACTCAGGTGACGTTCCATTAGCATCTGATCAATATTATCATCCGTGTACCATTTACCTGATTGATGAATAGCATAAGCACCTTTTCCCAATGCCATTGCAGCCACACCATAGTCCTGTGATACGACAATATCTCCTTTATGGCAGATACTAATCAGTTTATAATCTACTGCATCTGCTCCTGCACCGACAACAACAACTTTACTATAAGTCGATGACAGAACATGGTTTGTATCACACAACAACATTACCGGAACACTATTATCTTTTGCAATCTTTTCAATGATCGCAACCACTGGGCAGGCATCTGCATCAACAAATATTTGCATCTTTCTATTTCTCCTCTGAACCATTATAAGAATAAGCTCTGCTGTTCGTATTCTGCCTCTCGTTTTAGCTGAACCGGTACCTGATGCAGAATTTGCTCCATTTTCCTGTCATCGAACCAATCTTTCAGCTGTCCTTTTTCCAATATCAGCGGCATACGATCATGTACTTTTATCATAGATTCATTGGCTGCTGTAGTCATAATCACAAATCGTCGTTCATTCTCAAACCAATCACAGAAGCCAGCCATATACAATACTGGTGCATCATATCTGGAAAATGTATTTTTCTCTTTTAACCGATTCCATTCATAGAACCCACTTGCCGGTATCAAAATGCGGTGATAGAGGATTCCATTTCGAAAAGAAGGTTTGTCCATAACAGATTCTGCTCTTGCATTTATAACCAGATTCTTTCCTTGTGACAATGGATATCCCCACTTGCAAACATCCAGTTTCAATCCATGTTCTGATTTTTCAATGATCGGTGCTACATTGGTTGGAAAGATATCTCCTGCAAAATGTTCCTGCCGGATCCGTTGGTCTATATCATGCACTACTTTTTCGATTTCATCTGCCATATCAGAATCAATATAATATCTACCACACATAATACTTCCTTCACTTATAGATTCTATTTCATCAAATATACATCATTTATTTCTAGGCACTTTAAACTCAGTTAATCTATAATTTTGAATCCACCCCATACATTCTTCACCATCTTCATTCTCCCAAATTATCTGTCGCCACTTTTTATATTTATCTATAATTCTAACAACTTTCCCTTCCTCAAGCTTTTCAATTACAATCGAATGGCAGTCATGCTTCAGTCGTACAATAGATTCTCTATTAACGATTCTATATTTAGTCGTATTTAGCTCCTTCGCATCATATCCCATTCCAACGATGTAATAATTATTGACTTGTTGTGTATAATTGTAATTATTTATCGTTGTTGCTGAAGAATTCGTAACTCCCAAAACAACTGATATAATCGTAATAATAAAGTTCAGCCATTCTCGTATTTCTTTAACATCTATCGTTCGTTTTTCTTCTATTGGCAAATTCTGCTTCTCTTTATTTATCGAAAGATTCGTTGCTCTTTCATATTCCGATGCAATAGTTTCTGACACCGTATCAATATCCCATTCTTCGGATTCTGAGAAAACTTGATCGGTAACTCTTCCCAATAAATTTATATGAGGCTTCTGGCATAATGGTGGAAGCCTAACACCATAAATTAACAACACCATATTGAAAAAACACTTGTGTCCTTTAATGTATTAACTGCGAAGAAAAACACAAAAGGAGTATTCACAAGTGGCTTCAGTTAATACATTATGCAAAAGTGTCCTTAATGTCAAGAACACAGTTATAAAAAATTGTAATCTTTACTCTGATAAGAATGGAGTTAAACATATTCGTATCCAAGCAAGACCTAATAAATGGCACGAGAACGACTGCCCATTCTGCCATAAATCATGCCCTGTTTATGATAAACATTCCAGTAGTATAATGCCGAGATATTACGAAGATAACTCGTAGAAAATGCAAAGTCCAGTCGCAAGTTTAGACACGATATTGCTCTTAACAGTCGTATAAAATCAACATTTGCAGGGATTTATCAAATTCCGACATACCGTCTTAGAAAATGAATAATCCCTCGCAATTCATTATGAACTACGAGGGACTGCTTACTGACTGTTAAAGCGGTAGCCGATCTCACGAACACTATCTATGGAAAAGTGAGAGTTTGTATCACAAAGTTTTTTACGAAGATTCCGAATGTGAAAGCCTACGGTATCCTTTTCATTGCCTGCTGATATTTCGCCCCACACCTTATCATAAATCTGCTCGTATGTAAGAACACGACCTTTATTGGCTGCGAGCAAGCAGAGTATATCGTACTCTTTGACGGTCAGTTCAATTTCCTGACCGTTATTGATAACTCTGCGCCGGCTCAAATTGATTTCTAAGCCGGAAAGGGATAATGTCGGCTCATATGAAATCTCTAATTTTTCAAAATCAGGGTGCTGTTTTACAAAAGCCAGCATATCGTCAAAGGCTGTTGAGTCTTGTGCTTTGAACTCCATTATTACGATTCGTCCGATATTATCACCCCCCTTGGTTAGTTTTTTTGTCTTGGACAACATAAGATTTATTGCGTGAGATAATACGATTCATCAATCGTTTTCAGAATAAAATTCACATCGTCATAACGAGAGGAATCGGACTGAGAGCCTAAACTGCATATCAAAAACTCTTTTCCGTGCTGCTGATAAAGCACAATCAAGTTATAGTCGTCAGACAGAGAGCCAGTCTTAATTCCGCATACATTTTCGTTGTAATATTCGGATGTCGGATCAAGGAAGGCGTTTGTATTCTGCCATATTTGTGTACTGCCATCAGGCAGTGTTGCCGTATAAGTGTTTTGAGATACAATTTCTCTAAACCACGAGTATTCCAACAACCGATATACTACTTCTTTCAAATCTAAAGTGGTGGTAAGTGCCTCCATATCAAAACCACTCGGATCATATAAAACTGTGTCTAAGTACCCCTGCTGTTGCAAATGCAGGTTTAAGTTCTCCATGAAAATCCTCACACGCTCTTGACAGCTTTCTGCTTGCGGCGAAAGTAATCCTCCACAATAATCAGCAACCACATAAGCTGCGTCATTCCCTGACGGTACTAACATTGCCGCAAATAGATTGTGTAAAAAGTATTCTTTTTCCTTGATTTGAGCAACAGACGAGCCAGGTTTCGTGAGTGAAATAGCACCATAGTCTGCAACAACGATACTATCAAGGTCTGCTAAAGTTGACGCATACTCAATAACAAACAGCTTGGCTAAACTTGCAGGAATTTGTGGCTCGTTCTCGTTTTTTGAAACAAATATTTCATCATCAGAACAATCCACCAAAATCAGCGATTTTGCATTATAAGAGTCAGGAAAATCTTCTTTGTAGAGAAAACCATTTATTTTATTCTTTACCTCTCTGAAATTTTCCGGCTGCATTGCCCACGGCACAAACATTATACCTATGCCGATACAAACTACAAGCAAAAACAAAAATACTCCAAATCGTTTTTTCTTACGGCGTTTTCTCTGCATATATGTGCTCACCTCCCAACACCAAAACTCCTATGTGCCATTTTTAATCGGCATAATTTGCCTGAATACACTCTGTAAATCCAGACGGATCTCCCAACTTAGCTTTATCAATATTATCACGAAGATATTTGCGTGTGGCGTCATCACAGCGATCTGTTCCCATATAAGGCATATCAAAGGCTTTTTCGAGTTCAGCTAAGGCTTTTGCCGCCCTTTCCGAATCCGTATTGTAAGTATCAAGCCATTCCTGCATCCAAGAATATTCCCAAAGGTTAGATGCTCTTGTATCGCCATATCCTATCTGAAAAGACGCTCCCGTATCTTCGCCTTCCAAAGCATCAGGCGGCGTAAAGCCCTCCGGCCAATTCAAACTCTCAATGGTCGTTAGGTATTCTTCTTCAATGGTAGCAAAGTCCGTGAAACCTCTTGTGTTTGTGTCGGAGTCCGAAGAAGTGGAGCAGCCTGCCAGCATAATCACCAGCAAAGAAATCATAACACACAATAACAGTCTGTACGGTCTTTCGGATTTTGAGATTGTTCGTTTCATTTTGTTTCCTCCTTGAATTGAGTTTTATTATCTAAGAGCCAATGCAGGCTCTAATTTTGCTGCTTTCAATGCTGGTAATAATCCGCCCAATAATGCTGTAAGCACAGACACAGCAACTGCAACAACAGCAACGCTGATTGGATAACTCGGTGTTCCCACCGGGGAATCCACAGGGAGCAACGCTCCAATACAATGCACCAAAATCAGCGAAATCAAAATAGCTGCAAAGCAAACGAATATTGATAAAATCAACTGTGAGCCTAAAACCAATGCCACAATATTTGTTCGTGAAGCACCTATCGCTCTGCGGATCAGCAACTCATGTGTGCGCTGTTCCAATGAAGATAGTCCGATATTGATCTGCCCTAATACGGAAACAAACAGCAACAAAAGCGAAGTAACCAAAAGCCCTAATTGCAGTATGGACAATACCGAATCATAGGTATCTCCAATATCACTCCGCCCAGCACTTTCCCAGTAACCGCCAATGGTATCAGTCAAAATGTCGCCAAGGGCAGAATGTATCTGTTCGATTGTCAGTCCTGTTGTGGGATGCCAATACACATTTGCATTTTGTACTTGCCACATTGCTGGTGCGAAATTGAGGATCGCCGCAGAATCCGCATAGATAGTCGGAAAATCCCTGCCATCGTTTACTACTCCGACAATATTGAATGGGGTTAACGAAAGTGTGCTTTTTACATTTCCTGCAGCATAGGGCGAATCATTAAAATAGTTTTTAGCTTCTTTGTTTATGACCACTTCAAGCGATCCGCCCTCACTCGAAGGCTCTAACCATCTACCGGATGTCATTGGAAGATTATAGACTTGACTATATGCCTCCGTGGTGCAAACTAAATCAAAAGCCATCAGGTTTTGGTAAACATCATTCGGCGGTATTGGCGTTAAATCTTTCATTGGTGCAAATCGAATATCTTCTCCCATAGAAAAAGTAACAGCGGCTACATCATCAATGGCTTCAAATCTCTGGAATAATTGTTCCATTTTATTTCTATCGTGAAAATCGGATTCCGTTATCACGAATGAGTAAGTAGGTGACCAGCCATATACCTGTGCGTTTACGGAAATCAAATACTCCCGTCCAAGCGTACCAACTAATACCGATCCAAGCATTGCGATAATGCCTACAAGCATTGAAACACTTGTCAGAATACTTCTAAGTGGAGACAGACGAAGGTCTTTAAGTATCATTTTTAGCACAAGTTATCCTCCCTCCATCCATTTCAAAAATCGTATCACAGGTATCTGCAATATCAGGATCGTGCGTAACCAACAGCAGCATAATTCCATTTTCTTTTACGACGCTGTGCAACAGTTCCATAATCTGCGTTCCCGTCTTTTTATCCAACGCTCCCGTAGGCTCATCACATAAAATGGCTTCCGGAGATACTGCAAGCGCCCTTGCGATTGCAACTCTTTGTTGTTCACCGCCGGACAAATTGATTGGGTAATCATTTTCCTTGCTTTCTAAGCCGACACTTTTTAGCAAGCCTGTAATTATCTCGTGACGCTGTTTGGCGGTAAACGACTTTTTGGCATAGAGTAGGGGTAATTCGATATTTTCCCATACCCGCAAGTGCTTAATCAGAGAGTAGTTCTGAAATACAAATCCGATATTATTGGCTCGCAGTATAGACAGATCACGGTCTTTCAAAGCAGAAATAGATATACCATCATAAAGGTACTCGCCCTCATATTCCCGATTTAACAAGCCAATAATGGATATAAGGCTTGTTTTGCCTGAGCCGGACTTTCCGACAATGGCATAACTGCGCCCTCGTTGCAATTCCATATTAGCGTTGGTTACTGTTGTCAGCATATCGCCATTATTCAATTTGACGCTTGCTTTCAAATCCTTTATTTTGATTAAAGTCTTTTCGGAAATTCCTTTCATTTTATCAAATCCCCCTCGGATCAAGGTTTGGCGGAGTAGCAGAAACTACATCGCCCTCCTCTAAGCCGGACAGTATTTCTATATTGGCTCCGTCTGTCACACCCAATGTCACTTTTGTTTCCACTCTTTCTCCATTCGGAGTAATTACAGTAACCAATCCCGTCCCTTGTCTACCCGCTATTACCGACAGCGGCAATATAAGGACATCATTTCTCGTTGTCGCCGTTATGACTACCATTGCACTTTGCCCCGATTTCACATCGACTGTTTGACTGATCAAGCATTGCAGAATGCCCTCTTGCGGCACGATTCCCGTAAACGCATTTTCATCTGCGGCAGGCGACACCACGGCAATCATATCGGTTGGTCCTACACCATCATATACTTGAAATTTTGCTTTCAACTCTGCATACTCCGGTAAGGTACTCAAAAAATTATCTGCCTCTACATTGAGGGCAAATCCTGTATAATGCACTATCGCTACGGGATAATTACTCGGTACGCTTTCATTGGATGGGGCAATAGAGGTAATTGTACCATCCACCGGAGATTTCAATTCTTTGCCGTTCACAGTTCCAATAATTTGCCCGGCAGTGATTTTTTCTTCTAATTCTACCGCTGTATTAAATATGCCATTTTCGGGTGAGAAAATAATAAACGGTACTGCCGGAACAATAGTCGTTTGCGTTGAAACGGTTGGAGTAATTGTCCCTCGTACAACTGATACCGTTTTTTCTGCGGATGTTGCGCTATCTGTAAGATTGTTTTCGTCTGTCTGCCCAATTGCAGAGCAGGCAGATAGCGTAAATACAAGAAACAAAATAGAACATAGCAGCATTTGTTTTCTTAGCAACTTCATCATTCCTCCTTATGCTGTATCACAAAAAATACGAGCCTCTATCTTGATACTTTTATTGTACCAAAACAGAAGCCCGTATTTTCTTGATTGCTCGTAAGATATTCCTCTTTTTTTCTATGCAAATTCTTACAATTTTCCTACGCCAACGGCAAAGTAATTGAAAACTTGTTTTGATCCTCTTGGCTCTCTGCAACGATTGTACCATTGTGTAGTTCAACAATCTGCTTTGCAATCGCCAAACCTAATCCAGCTCCTCCACTGCTTGTACTTCTCGCTGCGTCAAGCCGATAAAACTGCTCGAAAATCCTGTTTAACTTTTCTTCCGGCAGAGTATCGCCGTGGTTACAAAAAATAATGCTGACCGTATCTTCCTGACATTGTGCGCTGATCGTGATATCCGTATTTTCAAAACTGTAGATAACCGCATTTCTCAAAAGGTTATCAAAAACACGCTGAATTTTGTCTGCGTCACATCGAAGCATTATATCATCATCAACACAAAGATTACATTGCAAATTCTTTGATTTGAGCATAGGCTTAAATTCATATACAAGTTGCTCCAGCAGGCGAGTTAAATTGATTTTCGTGTATTGTAATGTAATATCGTATATATTGAATCGTGTTATCTCGAAAAACTCGTTAATCAGATCCTCTAACCGTTCTGCCTTACCAAGAGTGATTGAAAGGTACTTTTCTCGAAGTTCCTTTGAGATTTGCGACTCATCACGCAGTAAAGTAAGATACCCGATTACAGAAGAAAGCGGTGTTTTCAAATCGTGTGCAAGATACATAATCAGGTCATTTTTTCGCTGCTCATTTTCTTTTGCAAGCCTTGCATTACTTTCAGCCTCTTGTTTTAACTGATTGATGTTAGCGGCGATTTCACTCAACTCCGGGGACATTTCAATGTAACTGACATTCTGATCGAACATTTTTCCTGTCGCAGCCTGTACCTCGTACACATAGGCGACTACTTTTTTCAAAAGTAGGTATGTCATGTATATAATACAGCCACCCCACACGATTACAGCCACTATATAAAGATATACTGTTCTGTAATACAAGTAATAATACAAAACATACTTGCGGAGAATTTCCTCTGCCATAATTCCTAAAAGAAAAGTACCGCCAAAAATAAGCACAGAGCAAATCGCACATTGAATTACATACCCTTTGAACAAGGTAGAGAGCAGATAGTTTTTTTCTTTTTTATTCAATTTCATACCCTACCCCCCAAACAGTTTTAATGAACTTCGGATTTTTTGAAGGTTCATTCAATTTTTCCCGAAGCCGCCCAATGTGCGCCATTACCGTATTGTTACTGTTGCGAAGATACTTTTCTTTCCACACGGCTTCAAATAATTCCTCCGAGGCGACAACTTTACCCTGATGTTCGCACAGATACCACAGAATAGAAAACTCCAACGGAGTCAAGGCTATTTCTTTGCCATACAAGTAGCACTTGTGGCTGACTCTGTTTATCAGTAGACCTCTGATGTCATACTCGTCTTTTTCTTCGGATTGGCTCAAATTAGGACTGTTATAGCTCTGATAACGCCTTAATTGCGTCTTTACTCTTGCCACAACCTCTAAAGGATTAAACGGTTTCGTTATATAATCATCCGCACCAATCGTAAGCCCCATAATCTTGTCGCTATCCTCAATTTTGGCGGTAAGCATAATAATAGGGAAGTAAAACTTTTCCCGAATTTTTTGGCAAAGTCGAAAACCATCAATATCCGGCAGCATAATATCAAGTATCGCTAAATCAATCTGCGACTGTTTGATACATTTCATCGCCTCTAACCCATTATAACATTTATATACTGAATAACCATCGTTACTCAAATACACTTCAAGCAGATCAACGATTTCTTTTTCGTCATCCACAATTAAAATCTTCTTGTTCATTGATCCTACACCTCATTTTCGGGTACGGCTTCCATTATGTCGCCAAAATCACACTCTAAGTATTCGCATATATTCAACAGCACGGGAAGGGTAACATTTTCATTTTTTCCGAGTTTCGCAAATGTACTTTTGCTTGCCCCGACCGCTTCTCGTAATTGACTCTTTTTCATTCCCTTGTCAATCAGAAGTTTCCAAAGTTTGTTGTACCGTACTTTCATTTCCGCACCTCCACCCAAATATAGTTTGTATTATAGCACTTTGAGAGTGAAATCGCAATTATTAAGTCTGTATTTTGAGACTTTTAGTTTTCAAACCGGCACAATATCTTTCTGATATGTAATCCAACCGCCTGCAAAATGCAGGCGGCTTGTGTATTTTAATAGGCAGGTGCGCCGTAGCCAAGAATCTCGTAATAACCGATAGAATACTCATTGACTCGGCAACTGTCGCCGGAGTTGCCCTCGACCGTATAAACCTTGCCGTTTTCGACCTTTTGAACAATACCCGTATGGTCGGATAATCCATCCTGACCACTTTCGTCTGCCCAATCGAAGAAAATAATCATTCCGGGGGCAGGCTCGGCGCTGCCATCCAGCCATTGTCCACGATCCTTAAACCATTGTACTCCGTTGACACAGCCTGCATATTTTGGGATAACTCCAGCGTCGATATAGCCGCACTCGTTGGCACACCAAGATACAAAGCAAGCACACCATTCTACACGGGAGTTAAAACCGTACCACGACCAATACGGCTGACCGCCCACATTGCCAACCAGAGAGAGTGCAACGGTCACGATCTGTCCGTCGCCGCCTGTAATGCCGTAAAGCACCTGTGACCAAAGGTAATTGTTTTCATCTGCAAGCAGTTCAGCGAGGTAGCCTTTCTGTTCTTCGTTAAAACCATATTGCGCCGCCATTTCCTCGGCAGTCTTGTGGCTGACGGTAATATACAGATAGGTTTGTGTGACCGTGCTTTCAGTTTCCACGATATTACCGTGTCCGTCATCGGTTTCGGTAATAACTGTTTCGGTCTTGCTCTCTGTTCGGGAAGATATTTGATTCATCTCCCAAAAGATGTCTTTTAAGAGTTGCTTTTTGCCATCGTCCATTGTGGCAACCTCTTGGGGGTTATCTTGATCCGTATTCGTTTTTACAGAGTAAACGGCAAGCACCTCTTTCCAAACGGCTCTGCTGCCACTCATTTCAAGAACATCATAGGATACCGAGTTCTTTTCCTCTTGCAGCTTGGTATCGTATTCGGTATTGATTTCCTGCACAACGGTCTGCATACTCATTCCAGTGCCGGAATCTTCGTCTGAGAAGAAAATGCCAAATACTGAGCCGAGGATCATACCAATCAGGCAAATCACGATAATAACCAAAACCGCCACCCAGCCGCCTGCGGCGATAGCGGCAATCAAGGCTTTCGTTCCGGCAATAATCGCTTTAATGGCAAGTGCGGTCGCTTTGGCAATCGCCTTTACCGTAACCACGGCGGCTTTTGCCGCAGCCCTTGCCGCTTGTGCTGCTCTCTGTGCAGTTTTAACCGTAATGATTGAATCCACCTAAAAATCCTGGATTGCTATGCCCCCGCTTATGCCCCTTGTCATCATAATGGTTTAAACCGCCAAAGAATCCTGGTCGACTCTCACCTACTTTATGCCCGTTATTGTCATAATGATTCATACCACCAAAAAAGGAAGGCGAACTATGTCCGATTTTCTTTCCATTTGCATCATAGTCGTTCATACCACCAAAGAATCCTGGTCTGCTCTCGCCTACTTTTTTCCGTTTGCATCATAATGGTTTATGGATCCAAAGAATCCTGGTCTGCTATATCCTTTTTTACTCATAATGTCATCCTCCTGACTCTATTAGCCTCTTGTTTGATCTCAGAATAACACACTTTTCTCATTTGGAAGTCGCATAACAGGCGACATTCTTTTATCGCATTTACATTCATTATACCATTTATAATTCTTCCGACAATACGCAATAAAGCCGGAAGCCACGTTATCATCCATGACCTCCGACTCGTTCTGCTTATTCTACACTGTCCTTACACCCAAATCAACTCCTCTCTCCGTTTTATCTTTTCCCTGCTTTTCTTGAATAATCCTCTTATTGATCTCAAGCCGTTCATGAATGGATAATTTCTTATCTTTTCCATCTACCGCCTGCTTCTGCTGTGCCGGTTTTCTATCTGTTTTTCCTACATCCTTAACAACTTCATTCGCTTCGGTACTTGTTACCCTCTCATCTGCTCTTCCTTCATATCTTTCTGCTATCTGCTGTTCTCGTCTCTCCTTCACACCTTTTTCCTCCAGATTGCAAAAACTCTGCAGATACGGAAGCACATGATTCTGCATGTCTGTCAGATCTTCCATATACTTTTGGAACTCTTCACTTCCTTTGCCTTTCTGGTAATTGATCCAATACTCATCTGTAAGCTTCATTTCATTATCATACTTCAACTGACTCACAATACCGCCATGTCCATTTCCAATATCCATTGACTTCTTAAAATGATGCAGCATCTGTTCACCTTTTTCCGCATAATATACAGTCACATATATCTTTGCAATTTTTGTAGGTTCCTCTGTCTTCGGATCACGTTTTGCATACCATTCTTTATCCATTTCTGCTGTTTTTGCATCCAGCTCAGACAGCTTCTGACATCTTGGATTCATGAGATCACTTTCTTCACAATAGTTTACATACACCATTGGTTCCATATCCTTTGGAAGTTCAGGTTCATAGGCTTTCAGTCTTTCAATCAATACTCCTGCACGAACAGACAGATCGCATTCTTCGTCTACAATATCCTTCAGATATGAAATATAGGAATGAATATTTCCACTTCTCAAATCCAGCATTACTTCCTGCACCGTATTTTCTCCCCTCTCCACATTATCTCGATACTCATACGGATCAAAAGCTTCTGCAATCTCATCCAGT
>ERZ791834.1042-NODE-1042-length-14950-cov-24.3934_pt1 | contig 14950 bp, 12 predicted proteins | sample MGYA00510293_ERZ791834 | MGnify/ENA primary metagenome ERZ791834 (study PRJEB30046, sample SAMN00715253) | human gut metagenome | study: EMG produced TPA metagenomics assembly of the A metagenome-wide association study of gut microbiota in type 2...
ACTGGCAGTTAAATGACTGTTGGCCGGTTATTTCCTGGTCATCCATTGATTATTACGGACGCTGGAAAGCGCTTCATTATTATGCGAAGAGATTCTTTGCGCCTGTAATGCTTTCCTGTGAAGAACAGAGCTGGATGACAGTGGAAGCGGATATGAACCGTCAGCATTTTGAATTTGAAAAATCCATCCGTCTGAATGTGACCAATGAAACGCTGGATGCTCACAGGGTTCTGGTGAAATGGGCAGTGCGAAAGACAGATGCCACAATTCTGAGGGAGGAAGAACAGTGGCTGGAAGTACCGGCATTGTCTGCTGTATGGATGGATAAGGTCGAACTTCCCCAGATTGACTGTTTTAATGAATATGTAAGTTATGAGGCATGGGAAAATGATCAGATTATTTCTCAGGGAACTGTGATTTTTTCCTATCCGAAATACTTCCACTATCTGAATCCCGGACTGGCTGTGCGCGTAGACGGAGATGAGATAGTTGTTAAGGCAGAAGCATATGCAAAGAGTGTGGAAATCCGGAATGAGAATGATGACCTGATTCTTGAAGATAATTATTTTGACATGAATGCAGGAGAATACAGAGTGAAGATACTCGATGGAAAGCCGGATGGACTGAAAGTGCGCAGTGTTTATGATATATAACCTATATTCATAGTAGTATTTATGGCAGTTTGCGACGAAATTCTGTATAGTAATCCTCTTATATTTACTGCAAACAATCCAGTCCATCATAGCGTGAAGTCCTGTGTCAGATATCTTTGCCGTGCGTCAACACGCCTGCAGGTATATTCCTTGTCCTTCGCACTCTGCTGAACTGTCTTGATTGCATTATTTTATGGAATTGCTATAAGATAAAAAATAAGAACCATCACACATTTTATGAAATGATGATGGTTCTTATTTTAGTCTTACATATGAAATTCTTTAACAGATCAGTCAATCTTATCCATAGAATCTTTTGCATTCTGGAGAACTGTGTCAAAAGCAACTGCGGCTTTTGCATATTCTTCGTCGCTTTCGATGTTGGAAAGCATCGGATCACCGCTCTCAGTACGGGCAAATGCGTAGAGGTAAACCTCGCCGCTTTCATTCTGACCGTTCTCATCAAGTGGGAGAAGTGCGATATATTCCTTCGCATCTACCGGGAAAACGGTGAGGATCGCACATTCTACCTCTGTATCGTCTTCCATGGTAAGGGTGATTGTCTTGTGGTTTTCAACAGGATCGCATCCGCCGGCTGAACTGCATCCACCACCGCAGGAAGCGCAGTCACTCGGGTTACATCCGCCAGCTGTAAATTCGTCACTCATTTTATATTCCTCATTCTTTCTTATTTATCAGGGACTATGTTTATCTGATGTCAGTTCATTGTAGCAGAAACCGGAAAAAAATGCAATGAGCAGAAACCGGAGAAAAAGAGGTTTTTTACAGTCATGAAACGTGCTATAATAGACCAGAAGCGTTCAGGGGAGAATCGTTAGCAAATGCTGAACAGGGCTAATAAGAAAACAAAGGGGATCAGTTGATTATGAAATTAATCTCATGGAATGTAAATGGTATACGTGCATGCATTGGCAAAGGGTTTGAAGAGAGCTTTGCAGCACTTGATGCGGATATTTTCTGCCTGCAGGAAACGAAATGCCAGCAGGGGCAGGTGAAGCTGGAACTTCCGGGATATTATCAGTACTGGAATTATGCCAACAGACGGGGATATTCCGGAACTGCTGTTTTTACAAAGAAAGAGCCACTGTCTGTGGCGTATGGAATTGGAATTGAGGAACATGACAAAGAAGGGCGTGTGATCACCCTGGAATATGAAAAATTTTATCTGGTGACTGTATATACACCAAATTCCCAGAGTGAACTGCGCAGACTGGAATACCGTATGCACTGGGAAGAGGATTTTCTGGCATACTTGTTGAAATTGCAGGAAAGTAAGCCTGTGATCTGCTGCGGGGATTTCAATGTGGCACATCAGGAGATCGACCTGAAGAATCCTAAGACCAACCGGAAAAATGCCGGATTTACAGATGAAGAGAGAGCATGCTTTGGTAAGGTGCTGGAGAGTGGATTTATCGATACATTCCGTTATTTTTATCCGGATGTAGAGGGCAGATATTCATGGTGGTCTTACAGATTTAAAGCAAGAGAGAAGAATGCAGGATGGAGAATTGACTATTTTATCACGTCTCCACAGTTGAAGGATAAGCTTGAAGGCGCAGAAATCCATTCTGAAATTATGGGTTCCGATCATTGTCCGGTAGAACTTCAGATTACATTATAGCGTTGTATAGTGTTTCTGAAAAGTGTAATGAGCAACAAGAAAAAATATGAAGGAGAGAAAGAGATGGCTGAGAGCAGAAAGATGAAAACAGAAAAGGGGCTGGCTCTTGTGCCTGGTGCAAATCCGTTGGCAGATGGCTGTAATTTTGCAGTTGAGGTACCGGAAGACAGCAAAGCATCTCTGATTCTCTACAAAAAGAGATCAGCAAAACCTTATGTGGAGATTCCTTTTACAGAAGAAAACAGAACCGGAAATGTATATGCAATGTATATTCCGGATTTTAATCTGAAAGAGTACGAGTACAATTTTCTGATAAATGGAAAGGTGTATACTGATCCCTGTGCGTACAGGATTCTGGGACGGGAACGCTTTGGTGCAGAGGTGGGTACGAATCCGCACAAAGTCAGGGGAGGATTTCTTAAAAAAGAAGTTTTTGACTGGGAGAACGACAAAAATCCGGCTATTCCATATCACGAAATGATCCTTTATAAACTGCATGTGCGCGGATATACAAAAGCGAATCGGACGATAACCGGTACAAAGGGAACTTTTCAGGCACTGGAGGAAATAATCCCGTACTGGAAAGAGCTTGGTATCAATACAATTGAACTGATGCCTGCATATGAATTTATGGAAAGCGGTACCTGTAAGAATTCTGAATTTGAGAAAATGGTATCTGAGAAGCATACACAGGGACGTGTTAATTTCTGGGGATATATGTATGGCTATTATTTTGCACCCAAGAGATCTTACTGTGCAACAGATGATCCGGAGAAAGAGTTTAAAACATTCATTAAAAAACTGCATCAGGCCGGAATTGCCTGTATCATGGAAATGTATTTTCCACGAGAATGTAATCCTGTGACAGCACTCAGGGCATTGCAGTTCTGGAAGCTTTACTATCATGTAGACGGATTTCATGTATTGGGTGAGGGAGTTTCTGCCAAATTGCTGATGCATGACGGGGTTTTAAGTGATACCCGGCTGATGTTTCACGATTTTGATGAGAGCCAGATCCGGAAAAAGAAGAAACCGGAAGACAAATGTATTGCACAGTATAATCCGGGATTTTTGCAGGATATGCGCCGTTTTCTGAAAAGTGACGAGGATATGGTCTCAGCGGCTGCTTACCATATCAGAAGGAATCCAAATACCTATGCAGTCATTAATTATATGGCCTGTCAGGATGGCTTTACCATGAATGATATGGTGACCTATAATTACAGACATAATGAAGCAAATCAGGAGAATAATCACGATGGCAGCAGTTATAATTATTCCTGGAACTGTGGCGTGGAAGGGCCAAGCAGAAGGCTGCAGATCAGACAGATGAGAGAACGTCAGATCAGAAATGCTTTTCTTATGGTGCTGCTCAGTCAGGGTGTTCCTATGATCTATGGCGGGGATGAGTTTGGAAATTCACAGAACGGAAATAATAATGCCTATTGTCAGGATAATCAGGTTGGATGGATTGACTGGAAAGCACTGAAGAAAAATGAATCCCTGTTTCAGTTTGTAAAGAATGCCATTGCTTTCCGGAAAGAACATCCGATTCTTCATGTTCCGGGAGAAATGTACGGAGTGGATTATCAGACCAGGGGACTGCCGGATGTTTCCCTTCATGGAGAACGCGCATGGTATATGAATTCTGAGAACACATCCAGACTGCTTGGAATTATGTATTGTGGCGCCTATGCGCACCGGGCAGACGGCAGCGAGGATGCTTCCATATATGTTGCATATAACTTTCACTGGGAAGATCGTATTTTTGCGCTTCCTAATCTGGCAGGATACAGAAAATGGAAGAAAGTGATTGATACCAGTGCTGTGAAAGAGAATGGTTTCCTGGAGCAGGAACAGGAAACTTATAGTAAAAAGCTGAAGGTCACACCGCGTACGATCGTGGTGCTGATGGCTGTAGAGGAGGAGAAGAAAGATGCATCCGTGGCTGCACTTTAAAACAATAACCAGACATAAACTGCTGGTCATGCATTATTGTTTCCGGGCAGGTCTGTATAAACAGGGACTGCTCCATGACTTGTCGAAATATGAACCGGTAGAATTTCTGGTTGGATGTAAATATTATCAGGGAGACCGAAGCCCGAATAATGCCGAGCGAGAGGAAACAGGACTGTCTAAGTCCTGGCTGCATCATAAGGGCAGAAATAAACATCATTTTGAATACTGGGTGGATTATGCGCCAGGAGATGAGCACATTATCAATGGCGTTCCTATGCCGCGTAAATATATCGCAGAGATGGTAATGGACAGAATCAGCGCGTCCAGAAATTATCTGGGTGATAAATATGACCAGCATCAGCCTTTGGAATATTTTATGAAGAGTAAAGAGAAGCTTTGGTTTATTCATCCAAAGACGAAGAGAGATCTGGAGGGACTGTTAAGGATTCTTAATGATCATGGAGAGAAAGTGTTAATTTCCTATATTAAGAATGTTTATTTGAAAAAGGATAAAAAAAGAGCTCATGCAAAACATGTGTCAAAAAGAACAGGTTCTAAAAAGTATCTTTCTTATTAATTTTCACATGCCACTATTCCGCGAGGTGTTTTGGCATAAAAAATGCCAAAATAAGGTGTAAAACCTAAAAACAGGCAAAAAAATAGCCAAAAATGAGAAATACACTTGTATGATACACAGATAATGTGGTAAAGTAACCGAGTACAAGAGAGGTACGCGGTTATTTTTACGTTATGTAAAGGTTAAACATCCTGCGGGCTTTTACAGAAGCAGGCAGGAAAGTATTTAAATGATAAGAAGGAGGAAAGAATTTGAGTAGTACAACAATGATCATATTATCTGCATTTGTGGTCTATCTTCTGTTCATGATAGTTATCGGTGTAGTTTATATGAAAAAGACAAACAACTCAGAAGACTATTTTCTGGGCGGACGTGGTCTGAACGCCTGGGTAGCTGCTCTTTCAGCACAGGCATCGGATATGAGCGGATGGCTTCTGATGGGACTTCCGGGAGCAATTTATTCTCTTGGAACAGGCCAGATCTGGATTGCAGTAGGTTTATTTATCGGTACAGTATTAAACTGGGTCTGTATTTCACACAGACTTCGTAAATATACGATCGCAGCAAACAATTCCCTTACGATTCCTGCATATCTGGAGAACAGATTCCAGGATAAGAAGAGAATCCTGTTATTACTTTCATCTATTGTGATCGTAATCTTTTTCCTGGTGTATACAGCCTCTGCGCTTGCAGCAGGTGGTAAGCTTTTTAACACCGTATTTGGAATTGATTACCATATTGCACTGGCAATCGGAGCAGCAGTTATTCTCTGCTATACCTTTATGGGTGGATTTATGGCAGTATGTGTAACTGACTTTGTACAGGGAACACTGATGCTGATCGGTCTGCTGATCGTTCCGCTGGTTGCTTATTTCACATTAAGTGGAAATTTAAGTGATCTTCTGACTCAAAGTGGGGCACCGGGAGGAGCAGCAGCGTTTCTCAATCCATTTGAGAACGGAGAGCGCCCATATACATTTATTGAAATCTTTTCCCAGCTGGCATGGGGACTTGGATATTGTGGTATGCCGCATATTCTTACTCGATTTATGGCTGTAAAGAACGAGAAAGAATTAAAGAAATCCAGTGTGATTGCGATCGTATGGGATATTCTTTCGCTGACAGCTGCCTGCTTTATTGGTGTGATCGGACGTGCATATCTGCTTCCGGCTGTACTGGGAGAAGAAGGCGCTTCCTCAGCAGAGAGTGTATTTATCGAGATGATCAACAAGCTGTTTTCTACAGATCTGGCATTGCCGTTTATCGGAGGAATTTTCCTCTGTGGAATCCTGGCAGCAATCATGTCTACTGCGGATTCACAGCTTCTTGTAACAGCATCTGCGGCATCTGAGGATTTATATCATCAGTTTGTTAAGAAAGATGCAGATTCAAAGGAGGTTCTTACAGTTACGAGAATCACAGTTATCGCTGTTTCTGTAGTGGCATTTATCATTGCGTGGAATCCGAACAGCAGTATTATGGGACTGGTATCTAATGCATGGGCTGGTCTGGGAGCTGCTTTCGGACCGACTGTGGTTATGTCTCTGTTCTGGAGAAGAACAAATCTGGCAGGTGCAGTTGCAGGTATCGTTTCCGGTGGTCTGACAGTTATCATCTGGGATTACATACCGCTTGCGGCAGGACAGACACTTGGAACTTATACGGGTCTTTACTCTCTGGCAGTAGGATTTGCAGTCAGCCTTGTAATGATCATCATCTTCAGCCTTGCTACGAAAGCACCGTCTAAAGAGATTACTGACGTATTCGATGAGGTAGCCGGAAGGAAATAAGGCTACGGTCCGATTTGTTTTTTGTAACAAAATAAGAATTAAATAGAAAGACTATCCATTTTCGGATGAATTTGTTATAATGGCAGTAGCGCAAAAAAAGCGTTACTGCTTTTTTATATTACGAAGAAGAAGGTGTCGTACATGAAGAAATATGATTATCTGATAGTAGGAGCAGGTCTTTTTGGTGCGGTATTTGCACATGAGGCTTCCAGACGGGGAAAAACCTGTCTTGTGATCGATAAGAGAAATCACATTGGCGGTAATATTTACACAGAAGAAGTGGAGGGAATCCAGGTACACAGATATGGTGCACATATTTTCCACACTTCCAGAAAACAGGTATGGGATTATATCAATCAGTTTGCAGAATTTAATCATTTCGTAAATTCGCCGATTGCAATCTATAAAGATGAATTATATAATCTGCCGTTTAATATGAATACGTTCCATCAGCTCTGGGGAGTACGCACTCCGGCAGAGGCAAAGGCGAAGATTCAGGGACAGATCGCAAGAATGCACATCACTCATCCGAAGAACCTGGAGGAACAGGCACTTGCCCTGGTCGGACAGGATGTATATGAGAAGCTTGTAGAAGGATATACAAGGAAACAGTGGGGCAGAGAGTGTAAAGATCTGCCGTCATTTATCATAAAAAGACTTCCTTTGCGTTATACTTATGATAATAACTACTTTAAGGATCCTTATCAGGGAATTCCGAAAGGTGGTTATACCCGCATTGTGAAGAAACTTCTTGAGGGCGTACAGGTATGCCTGAATACGGATTTCTTTGCAAACAGAGAAGAACTGACGGCACAGGCGGATAAGGTACTCTTTACAGGTATGATTGATGAATTCTATGATTACTGCTATGGAGAGCTGGAATACAGATCATTAAGATTTGAGACAGAAGTGCTGGATATGGGCAATTATCAGGGAAATGCAGTTGTAAATTATACGGACTATGAGGTTCCATATACAAGAATCATTGAGCATAAGCATTTTGAGTTCGGTACACAGCCAAAGACTGTTATCACCAGAGAATATCCTGCGGAATGGGAGAAAGGCAAAGAGCCATATTATCCGGTAAATGATCCGAAGAACAGTGAGCTGTTTGACAAATATGAGCGCCGCGCATTAGAAGAGAAGAATGTGATCTTTGGCGGAAGACTTGGCATGTATCGTTACATGGATATGGATCAGGTTATTGAGGAGGCACTTTCTCTTGCAGAGACAGAACTTACTTATGAAGAACCGTGATATACGTTAGAAAAAAGTTTTAAGACAGTAACTGGAAAGGATAAATATATATGACAGATACACCAACAATTGCTCTTTATTACAAAGAGCATGACCCGATGAAGAGAAAGATGTTTCTTGATCAGTCTATCGCAGCAGGGGAAGACGAAGAGACAAATGCTGTTCGAAAAGAAATCTGGGAGATTCGCTATGGCGGTCCTTCAGAACTGGGACCGGATACACGCGCAGATGGATACCTGGCATTGTGGATGGCCATGGAATACAGTAAAGATGCTGCTGGAAGAATGTTTGGCGGTAAGAGAGCACGCAAGGAAGTTGAGAGGAATCTTGCCAGAATGAAATTCAAAGAATTGCAGGAGAAGAGTGAACTTCACAGAGAACTGCTTTACAGAGAGTGCTGCCATATGGTAAAGACTTATATGGAACTTTGTGAGAAGGACAAGACATATAATACAACTTTGTGTGGAATTATTCCTATCAGCGAGAAGAGTGCAAAGAATAAGCTTCAGAATGATATATATACGACTGCAGTTGCATTTCCAGAGGAAATTAATATGCAGCAGGAACTGGAAATCATCACAAGGGCAGCAAGAGAAGCTTACGAGGATCATTTTCCGGGAGAAGGCGGATTATAAGAGATAAGGATACGCCAATAAAAAATTACTGGAGGCATACATGAACAAAGAGAATTTGACAGCTTATGAAGTTGTGACAGAAGAGGAACTGACAGATATTCATTCTAAGGGATGGCTTCTTCGCCATAAGAAAACTGGCGCCAGAGTCATGCTGATCGAGAATGATGATGAGAATAAAGTATTTAATATCGCATTCCGTACACCGCCTAAGGACAGCACTGGTGTTGCGCATATCCTGGAGCACAGTGTACTTTGCGGATCTAAGGACTTTCCATTAAAAGATCCTTTTGTAGAACTTGTAAAAGGATCTCTGAACACATTCCTGAATGCGATGACTTATCCGGACAAAACATGCTATCCTGTGGCAAGCTGTAATGACCAGGATTTTCAGAATCTGATGCATGTTTATCTGGATGCGGTATTTTATCCGAATATCTATAAAAGAGAAGAGATTTTCCGTCAGGAAGGCTGGAACTATCATCTGGAACAGAAGGAAGGACCGCTGAAATACAACGGTGTTGTATATAATGAGATGAAGGGTGCTTTCTCCTCGCCGGATGAAGTTCTGGAACGGGAGATTATGAATCACCTTTTCCCTGATACCACTTATGGATGTGAATCAGGCGGTGATCCGAAAAATATTCCGGATCTTACCTATGAGAATTTCCTGAATTTCCACAGAACTTATTACCATCCATCCAACAGCTATATTTATCTGTATGGAAATATGGATATGGAGAAGAAACTGGCATTCCTGGATGAGCATTATCTGTCGCATTTTGATTATCTGGATGTGGATTCTGTTATTCAGGAACAGAAAGCATTCGGAGCATGCCAGGATGTGACTCTTGAGTATCCGGTTGCTGAGAATGAGGGAGAAGAGGACAATACCTATCTTTCTTATAACATGGTTGTGGGAAATGCTGCGGACAGTCAGATGGCGATGGCATTTGAGGTATTGGATTACGCACTGTTAAGCGCACCGGGAGCACCGTTAAAGCAGGCACTTCTGGATGTAAAAGCAGGCAAGGATGTCTATGGATCTTATGATGATGGTATTCTCCAGCCATATTTTACAGTAATTGCAAAAGGCTCCAATCCGGACAGAAAAGAAGAATTCGTATCTGTGATCAGACAGGTACTTGGAGATATTGTTAAGAATGGAATTGATAAGAAAGCTGTAGAGGCTGGAATCAATTACTTTGAATTCCGTTATCGTGAAGCTGATTTTTCCTCTTATCCAAAAGGACTGATGTACAGTCTGGATATTTTGGGAGACTGGCTGTATGAAAAAGGAAATCCCTTTGCGCAGGTACAGCAGCTTACAGTTTTTGAAAACCTGAAAAAGGCAGTAAACGAAGGATATTTTGAAGAACTGATCCGTAAATATCTTCTTGAAAATCCCCATGGATGCATCATGACTCTTATACCGAAGAAAGGTCTGGCAGCCCAGCGTGAAAAAGAGCTGGAGGAGAAGCTGGAAGCATACAGAAGCAGTCTTTCTGAAGAACAGCTGGATGCAATGGTTGAGAAGACGAAAGCATTGGAAGCATATCAGGAAGCCGGCGAAGATCCAAAAGCACTGGAGTGCATTCCGATGTTAAAGAGAAGCGATATTAAGAAGGAAGCTGCAAAGATCGTAAATGAAGAATTAACGGTAGACAACAGTCTGTTCCTTTACCATGATGTATGCACAAATGGCATCGGTTACGTAGATCTGATGTTTAAGACTGACAGTATCGCACCTGAGCAGATTCCTTATCTGGGACTTTTGAAATCCGTACTTGGATATGTGGATACAGAGCATTACACATACGGAGAACTGTTTAATGAGATTAATGCCAATACAGGCGGTATCAACTGTGGGGTAGAGGTTTTTGACAGAGCTGATTCTACAGAAGAGTTTCAGGCTATGTTCTCTGTAAGAGGTAAGGCACTCTATACAAAAATGGATTTCCTTTTTAAAATGATCGGGGAGATCCTGAATAGCTCGAAACTGGAAGATACCAAGCGTCTCTATGAGATTGTTGCATCTGTGAAGTCCAGGGCACAGGTAAACCTGACAGGTGCCGGACATTCCACTGCTGTGCTGAGAGCAGCGGCATATTCTTCTCCGATGGCTGCATTCCAGGATGAGATGGCGGGAATCGGATATTATCAGTTTATCGAAAAACTGGAAAAAGATTTTGAACAGCGAAAAGAGGAAACTGTAGAAGAGCTTTGCAAACTGATAAAAGAAATTCTCCGTCCGGAGAACTTTATGATCAGTTATACAGGTGAGAGAGAATCCCTGGAGACAGTTCAGAAACTGGCGGCAGCTGTAAAGGCAGGACTTGGCACAGAACCAGTGGAAAAATCGAAAGAGAAGCTGACCTGCACAAAGAAAAATGAGGGATTTAAGACTTCCGGACAGGTCCAGTATGTGGCTCAGACCGGTAATTTTAAGAAAAAAGGTCTGGAATATACAGGAGCACTGGAAATTCTGAAGGTTATCTTAAGTTATGATTATCTGTGGATGAATCTGCGCGTAAAAGGCGGTGCATATGGATGTATGAGCGGATTTAAGAGGAATGGTGAGAGCTATCTGGTATCTTATCGCGATCCTCATCTGAAACGTACACTGGATGTATATAAGGGGATTCCGGATTATATCCGCAATTTTCAGGCAGATGAGCGCGAGATGACAAAATATATCATTGGTACCATCAGCGGAAAGGATGTTCCCAGGACACCTCAGATGAAAGGTTCTGTTTCCAAGACAGCATATTTCTGCGGTGTGACAGAGGAGATGCTCCAGAAAGAACGTGATCAGATCCTGAATGCGTCTGCAGAAGATATCCATGCACTGGCCGAGATCATAGAGGCAGTTCTGGCAGCAGATCAGATCTGTGTAGTGGGAAGCGAGAGCAAGGTGGCTGAGGCCTCTGATGTACTGATGGAAGTGAAACCACTGATCAATTGTTAAAAAAGGAAAGAACAGAATGAACGAAAATTTTAAATCCGGATTTGTAGCGATTATCGGACGTCCAAACGTAGGTAAATCCACTCTGATGAATCATCTCATCGGACAGAAGATCGCTATCACATCCAAGAAACCACAGACAACCAGAAACCGTATCCAGACCGTTTATACCTGTGACGAAGGTCAGATCGTATTTCTCGATACTCCCGGTATCCACAAGGCAAAGAATAAGCTGGGAGAATATATGGTCCAGGTGGCAGAGCGAACTTTAAAAGAGGTAGATGCCATTATGTGGCTGGTAGAGCCAAGTACCTTTATCGGGGCAGGAGAGCGTCATATTGCAGAACAGCTTCAGGGAATCGGAGTGCCGGTAATCCTGATCATCAACAAAATTGATACTGTATCAAAGGAAGAAATCCTTCCTGCCATTGACACCTACCGAAAAGTATGCGATTTCGCAGAGATTATCCCATGCTCCGCACTGCGTGGACAGAATACACAGGATATTATCGGTTGTATCCTGAAATATCTGCCTTACGGTCCTATGTTTTATGACGAGGATACAGTTACTGATCAGCCTCAGCGTCAGATCGTGGCTGAGATCATCCGCGAGAAAGCACTTCATGCACTGGATGCGGAAATTCCGCATGGAATCGCAGTTGCCATTGACCGGATGAAAACACGTCCGGGAAAAAATCCAATCGTGGATATTGATGCGACAATTATCTGTGAAAGAGAATCTCACAAAGGAATTATCATCGGCAAACAGGGTGTGATGTTAAAGAAAATCGGAAGTAATGCAAGATATGAGATTGAGCGTATGCTGGAATCAAAAGTGAATCTGAAGCTTTGGGTAAAAGTAAAGAAAGACTGGAGAGACAGTGATTTCCTTATCAAGAACTTTGGTTACGATAAGAAGGAAATCTAAATAAAAAGACAGTCAGGAAACAGAGAGAATGAGTGATTTGATAACTGTGCAGGGAGTAGTGCTCTCTGCCATGCCTGTGGGAGAATATGACAAGCGGATCGTCCTTCTCACCAGAGAAAGAGGCAAGATTTCCGCGTTTGCAAAAGGAGCCCGCCGTCCAAACAGCCAGTTTCTGGCGGCTGCCAATCCTTTTGTGTTTGGAACCTTTGCTCTTTATGAGGGGCGTTCCAGTTATAATCTGAATCAGGTATCCATCAGTCATCATTTTGTGGAACTGGCAGGCGAACAGCCTGGAATCTACTATGGATATTATTTTCTGGAACTGGCAGATTATTTCGGACAGGAGGGGATTGACGAGAAAGAATCCATGAATCTTCTGTATGTGACGGTGAAGGCACTTCTGAACCCGAATATTGATGACAGGCTGGTGAGGTGTATTTTTGAACTCCGTATGATGGCTGCACAGGGATTGTGTCCCTCACTGTTTCATTGTGTGTGCTGCGAAAGACAGCCTGTGGAGGGAGAAGAGCTTTTCTTTTCTCAGCAGAATCATGGTATTCTGGATAAAGCCTGTCTGGGACATGTAAATGATGCAAAGAGAATCTCAGCACCTGCATTATATGCCATGCAGTACATAGTAACTGCTTCTCTTGGGAAGCTTTATACATTTACTGTTACAGAAGAAGTACTCCATGAATTGGAACGTCATATCCATACCTATATTGCTGCGAACACTGAAAAACGGTTCAAAAGTCTGGAAATTCTGGAAATAATGAGCTGAGATACCTTGAAAAAGAAAACGGATGCAGTTATAATAGCAGTAGCTGTAGCTGTTTATTGCGTTGAAAAATCAGAAAGATATCAAAGCAGACAGTAATTAATTATCTCAAAAAGAGATAAATTATCCTAAAAAAGAACGAGGAGAATTGTGATGGAAAAAACAATGGACAAAATCATAGCTCTGGCAAAAGCAAGAGGATTTGTTTACCCGGGCTCTGAGATTTACGGAGGTCTTGCAAACACATGGGATTATGGTAATCTTGGTGTGGAATTAAAGAATAATGTAAAACGTGCATGGTGGCAGAAATTTATTCAGGAATCCCCATACAATGTAGGTGTTGACTGTGCGATTCTGATGAATCCGCAGACATGGGTAGCATCCGGACATCTGGGAAGCTTCTCTGATCCGCTGATGGACTGTAAGGAATGTCATGAGCGTTTCCGCGCAGACAAGATCATTGAGGATTTCAGCCAGGAGAACGGAATTGAACTGGAGAGCTCTGTAGATGGATGGTCTCAGGAAGAAATGATGAACTTCATTAAAGATCACAATGTACCATGCCCTACATGCGGCAAACATAACTTTACAGATATCCGTCAGTTCAACCTGATGTTCAAAACATTCCAGGGTGTTACAGAGGATGCCAAGAATACTGTATATTTAAGACCTGAGACAGCTCAGGGTATTTTCGTAAACTTTAAGAATGTTCAGAGAACATCCCGTAAGAAGATTCCGTTTGGTATCGGTCAGATCGGTAAATCTTTCCGTAACGAGATCACACCGGGTAACTTCACATTCCGTACACGTGAGTTCGAGCAGATGGAACTTGAATTCTTCTGCGAGCCGGATACAGACCTTGAGTGGTTTGCATACTGGAAGAACTTCTGCCTGAACTGGTTACATTCTCTTGGATTGAAGGATGAAGAAGTTCGTTATCGTGACCATGATGCAGAAGAGTTAAGCTTCTACAGCAAAGCTACTACTGACGTAGAGTTCCTGTTCCCATTCGGATGGGGCGAGCTTTGGGGAATCGCTGACAGAACAGACTATGACCTGACACAGCATCAGAACGTATCAGGACAGGATCTGACATACTTTGATGATGAGAAGAAACAGAAATACATTCCATATGTAATCGAGCCGTCACTTGGAGCTGACCGTGTGGTACTTGCATTCCTGTGCAGCGCATATGACGAAGAAGTTCTGGATGCAGAGAAGAATGATGTTCGTACAGTTCTTCATTTCCATCCGGCACTTGCACCTGTTAAGATTGGTGTGCTTCCTCTTTCCAAGAAACTTAATGAGGGTGCAGAGAAGATTTACCAGCAGTTAAGCAAGAAATATAACTGTGAGTATGATGACCGTGGAAACATCGGTAAACGTTACAGAAGACAGGATGAGATCGGTACTCCGTTCTGTGTAACTTATGACTTTGAGTCCGAAAACGACGGAGCAGTTACAATCCGCGACCGTGATACTATGGAGCAGGTTCGTGTGAAGATTGATGAACTGGATGCATATTTTGCGGATAAATTTACATTTTAACTGAAAAAACAGCAAAGGAGCTGTATCGGATGGGAATCCGGGTACTCCTTTGCTGTTTTTTATTACAAAATACAGATTATAAAAATTCGTTACTGTTCACTCCGTTCTCAGCAACACGCTTCGCGATGCACAGAATTTATGCTAATCGCATAAATTCGCGCAGTATGTCTCGGGTTTTCTGTGACCTTCGTTCACAAAAAACACCTCGCGGGATATTACCA
>ERZ791834.1043-NODE-1043-length-14943-cov-4.62178_pt1 | contig 14943 bp, 6 predicted proteins | sample MGYA00510293_ERZ791834 | MGnify/ENA primary metagenome ERZ791834 (study PRJEB30046, sample SAMN00715253) | human gut metagenome | study: EMG produced TPA metagenomics assembly of the A metagenome-wide association study of gut microbiota in type 2...
GGTTAATAGAACAGAAGAAAATCGATACGACACCGTTACTTACCCATACATTTCCGCTAAGAGAGATTGAACAGGCATATGATATTTTTGAAAATCGAAAAGAAGGCGTCATTAAGGTAGCTATTCGACCGTAGACAAGAAAAAAGATAGTTGTTGAAGAAATCGATTCAATGACTATTTTTTTGCGCTTTTTGTGAAAATTGCTAATATATGAAAAAATATGTGGCGAAAAGAATAAAAAATATGCAGAAAAATATCGTTGTATGGTATAATTTAAAAAATATAAAGGAATGATATGGGAGATTTGTGAGGACAGTTTATCATGAAACGGAAGGGAAGAAACAGGGAGCGGAAATCAGCAATCACTTATTTTGGATTGTATCTGATCATGATCAGTACGATACTTATGATTGCGTATGGAATCATCCAGCTGACCTTAGAACAAAATGTGAAAAACAAAGCATTTGATGAGCTGAAGGCGAAGGTGCAAATGCAGGTGACAATGTTGGAGGAAATTATTAACCGAGAATATGTACAGTTACGTGTGATTAACAGTATATTGGCATTTAGCAATGGGAAAATAGCAACGGAACAGTTCGATCATATCTGGGAGTTGATGAGAGAAGAGGAAAACATTACCATGTTAGGACTTTCGGATTTGTCTGGAAATGTAATCAAGTGGAATGGAGAGAAACTTGGGAATATAAGCTCAGAAGAGCACTTTGCACACATTTTGTCTGCGGGGGGGGGGACATACAGCTGGGAAATGTGTACTGCTTGAGGAATCGATGGGATTTGAGGAAGCAGAACTTCTTTATACAATTCCGCTATGCATCCAAGGGAAACTGGAAGGAATTCTCTTTAAAAGTAAGAAGATTTCCAGTGTGGAAGACACTCTGGTGGAAGACATACAGTTTGCTGGAAATGCGAGCATGTTTTTAGTCGATCCAGAGGGGAAAATCCTATTAGTGGGGGATGAAGAAGATCGGTTCTTGTTAGCACAAAATTTGTTTGATGGATGCGATAATTTTATCTTTTCTGCTACACAAAAAGAAGAACTGAAGAAAAATTTAAGAGATGGAATGTCTGGACAATTGAGCTTCAGACAGAATGATAAGATTCAGTATGCTGTGTATATGCCAAGTGGTGTGGAGGATTGGACGATATTCAGTATGGTGGAGAAAGATGCGGCAGCTTTGCAATATGAAAAGAACGATCAAGTCGTGGAGAGAAGCATGCTGACCATTCTTGTATTGTTTGTTATTTCGCTTGTTGTTTCGATCATGTTGATCGTTTTACATATCAGAAAGCAAAGACAACTGCAAACGGAACATTTTTATCAGTATCATAGATATAAACAGTTGATGAATGAATTAACATTCCCGGTATTTCGCTATCATATGAAAGACGACAGCATTATCGGAAATAAAAAATTTCAAGAGACATATGGGCGGAGACAGATTACTGATTTTATGAAAAGCGCTGATAAATGGAAACAGCTGCATCCGGAATACAATTTTGACGGATTTTTTAGGGAAATACAAAATGTGATCCAGTATCAAAAGGTGATTACGTTTGAATCGATGTGGCAATCTCCGGAAAAGAATTGCTGGGTGAAAAATATTTTAGTGCCTGTAAAAGATGAGCGGGGCGGTGAGTTTCTTGTCTTTGGGACGGTGATGGATACGACCCAGGAACACGAATTGTTTGATGAAGTGATGGAGATCATGGTCAGCGCGCAAATAGGACTGTATCGTTTTTGCCTGGAGGAATCCTATTGTGTAGAGTATATTAATGAAGGACTTCGAAAGATGCTTGGATATACAGAAGATGAGTTAAATGCGATTCTGGGGAATGACAGGAAGTATGTGAATCTTCTGGCAGAAAAAGATCGGGAAAAATACGAAGCATTCGTGAAGAAGATCAAAGGCAGCGGTGAAACTTACACTTGTGAATATAGCATGATCTGTAGAGATGGCTCCATGTTGAAGCTTTCAGATACTTTAGAAGTAAAGGATGGTTCGGATGGGAAGCAGTACGGATATGGGGTTGTTATAGATATCAGTAAATATCGGGATGCGCAGAAAAATGCAGAAAAGAAACTGGAGAAATTGAAAATTCAGCTGAACGAATCCAGAATCAAAATATCGACCGGTCAGATGCAGCCACATTTTCTTTATAATTCGTTGGCATCGATCAGGGAAATTGTCTTAGAAAATCCAGACTATGCCGCAGATTTAATCTTTGATTTTACAACGCATCTGCGTGCGTGTATCAAATCGATGGCAAGCGAGGAGTTTACTTCGTTTGCTCAGGAAATAGAGAATATCAAAGCATATGTCAACATAGAAAAAATGCGTTTTGGCGACAAGCTGCAAGTGAAATATGAGATTCAAGAATCAGATTTTATGATTGTTCCTCTCAGCATTCAGCCGTTGGTGGAAAATGCAATCCGACATGGAATTTATGAGAGAGGAAGCATCGGAGGCATGGTTATCATTCGTTCCTGTCGAGAGGCGGACGAGATTGTCATACAGGTAGAGGACAACGGAGTCGGTTTTGATGTGGATAAGATCCGATGGGAGATCCAAACGAAAGAACGAGATTCTACCGGACTGCAGAGTTTGATTTTCCGGTTTGAAAAATTAATGAATGCAAAAGTGCAGGTAGAAAGTATCGTAGGAGAAGGAACGAAAATTACCGTTAGGATTCCGATGAAAGGAGAAACAAGCAGTGAGAGCAATTATCGTAGATGATGAGCAGATTATGCTGAGAAGTTTTATGCGTCTGAGCAAAGGGATTTCCAATTTGAATGTGATAGCCCAGTTTGAGAACCCGGAGGAAGCACTTTTATTTGTACAGGAAAATGCGGTGGAATTAGCATTTCTAGATATCAAAATGCCGGGGATGAACGGGATAGAACTGGCAGTGAAGATTCGAGAGATTTGTCCGAGTATTTTAATCGTGTTTATTTCCGCTTACGATGAGTATATTCGTGATTCTAATTTAATTGGTGGAGATTATTATATTGTAAAGCCATATAAAAAAGAAACAATAGAGATGATGATGCAGAAAATGCAAATTCTTTCGAAGAGTTTGCACAAAGAAATCTATATACAGATGTTTGGAAGATTTAATGTTTTGAAAAGTGGGGTTCCGATCGCACTGCGAGGAAAGGCGAAGGAAATACTCGCATTGGTTGCTACGCGTTGTGGAAAAGAAATCAGCAATGAAGAAATTTACAGTGTAATCTGGGAAGGAAGAGAATATAGCAATGTAAAAATGAAGGTTTACTATAATGCCTTAAAAAGGTTAAAGGAAATATTGGAAGCAGAAGGACTTTCCGACTTGTTATTGTCAACACCGAGAGGACAGATGTTGAATACAGATATTGTAGAGTGCGATTATTATGCATGGAAGAATCATAAAGTACAAGAAAAAGATAAATTCGAGGGAGAATTTCTATCGGAATATTCCTGGGGAGAGTATATTCTTGCAGAGATTCTTAGCATGGGATAGCTGCAAAGATCCGTCAGATCTGAAAAGGATTTGACGGATCTTTTGCGTTGGTGGGACGTTGGTAGGAAGATGGTAGAATAGTGCAATGATGGGAATATACATGAAGCTTTTGCGGAAGTGTTCAGTGAAAGTTGGAAACTGATTTTTTACCAGTTCATTACAAAAAAAATATATATCAGAAGGAGAAGAGTGTGGGGAAGAAAAAAAGTAAACAAATATTTGAGCGGAGCATAGGGAAAAAGGCAATCGCATGGGTATTGGTTTTCTCTATCTTTTTTCAGACGTTAACGGTTTCTGCACAGGAGGTATTCGAAGAATCACCCAATCCGATTCTCGAAGAAACAGAGACAGAAGTGGAAGAGAATACAGGGCAGCCGGAGCAGATACCAGAGGAGCAAAAGAATGTTACAGACTTATATGAGAATGGTGTGATAAAAATCTACCATAGCAGACAGCTTGAGGCAATCGGGACAGGAGCACCTGTGAGAATTTACGATATGCAGGAAGAGCAGTTTGGAACAGGGGAAGAAGTGCTTTCGGAAGGACAGGTTCTCACTTATGCACCAGATGCCAGATACATGTTGATGAATGAAATCTCTCTGTCTTCGGAAAATATATGGACGTTGCCGGAAGGATTTACCGGGACATTTACAGAAACTCCGAAAGAAGATGTAATCTTATATGAAAAAGAAAGTGATACGGTTTATGTGTACAATAACTATCAGCTTCGTCTGATCGCTTCGGAAAATTCTGCAGAGGAACCGATCATGTCCAATGATATGATGCCTGAAAAAGTGGGTATGGGACAGCTTTTGTACAAAGATGGGACCCCGGCAGGGGAAAGCCCGGAGGAGGCACAAGAATATCTGACATACAGCAAAGAACATCACTATGTGTTAAGTCCATCCTTTACGGAGCAGATGCCGGAGCTTTTGGCGGAGAAGTATGTGCAGACAAGCACAGACGAGCAACAAAAAGGTGGAAGAGATTATATCGGTCAGGGATATACAAAGATAAACGATGAAAAATATATTCTTATAGGAAATGAGCAGCAGCTTCGGGCAATCGGAAGTGATAAAAATGTTACACCGATGTTGTTTCTGCGAACAGAAGCAAAGCTCTTAGGAATTCCGCTTGGTCATAAAATTGTTCCATATTATCCGGGGGATGCAGATTTTAATGTGACAAGCATTTTAGATACAGGGATTTCTTATAGAGATATTAAAGCGGGAACAGAGCATTTCCAGTATACACAGCAAGCAGATGAAGCGAAAAAGAAAGAACTTATGAATATTGACTGGGGTTCTGATACGCTTCTAGGAGAAATTGTTGGTATAGTAGGAGGGCTACTGAGCGGTTTGCTGGGGGAGCTTCTTGGTTCAAAAGAACTTGTTGGTCTGAAAATTGATGAGAATCATGAGCCGGGGATTGGTGCAGATGATGGAACATGGGGAACAACGCTGGAATACACCCCGTTTGATTATTTGAAAGATGAATATAAGGATTTGAAATATTCCTCTGATGCCAATTACATCATTTTCCGAGACATTGACCTGTCTCAGGGGGAGTATTCTAATGGGGAAGACGATCTGTGGACGCCGATTCATTTATCTGGAAAAATGGAAGGGCGGCTGAATATGCAGCCAGGTGTCGTACCAACGATTCGAAATGTCAAAGTGGAGCAGAGTGGTCTTCTCAATATGAAGACCACAAGTGGCATCGGTTTCTTCGGAACTATCTCGAATAAGCTGGATGAAAACACACTTGGTTCTGCGGGAACAGCAGTTGTGAAAAATATTCATCTAGAACAGGTAGATGTGAATAATATGTCCACAGAAGTAGATCCCAATGTGGATTCTTTAGTGGAAGGTTTGCTTGGCCTGTTGGGAGAAGTTCTCGGAGTTGTAGGTGATTTACTTGATGGCATACTTAGCGGTCTTCTGCCAATTTTGAATTTGAAATTGGGAGATGTACTCAGAGATCTTCTGACATTGAAGCAGAAAAGTCCAGATCTATTTGCAACAGGAAGTTTTGCAGGCAGGATTGTGGGAGATGTCCACATTGAAAATTGTACGGTAGATCAGGCATCCGTTACTAGTGCAAAAGGGATCTCCGGTGGTTTTGTTGGATTTACGGAAGGTGTGGAAACATACGAAGGGTTATCCGGCATATTAGGAACGGTGGTAAAAGTATTGGCTACGCTTTTAAATATTATTCCGGGGGTTGGACTGGGTGATTTGATTACCGTGTTATTACAAAATGATGTTCCTTTAGGAAATCTGATTCCGACAGGATATCATAATCCAGTGATTACAGGGTGTAGTGTTACTTTAAAAACAGGAACAATTGGAAATGCGACTCAGGACTACAATGGTGGTTTTGTCGGAATTCAGACAGGGACAAAAATTTCAAATGCGACTGTTTCAGGTCTGACAACCGTGCAGGCGAAAAATGGTGCCGGTGGTTTTGCGGGATTGGAACGAGATGCCATTATCAAGGGGCTTTTAAACGATGCAGGAATTACATTGTACGAGATTGATGCAAAATCAGGACAGGAAAACTGTACAGTCAACAGTGAGGGACTTAAAATTGAGGCAACGGAATCTTATGCCGGTGGATTTAATGGAGCTATGGCAAACAGTATAAGCAGTGCTTCGTTGGTATCAGGTCTTTCGAGTGTAAAGGCGAAGAAATATGCCGGAGGCTTTGCTGGAAGAGCAACCGTAGGATTTGGGACAACCCTTGGCGGTGAGGATGAGAAGAAACCAACTTTGGTAGATTCTGTTTCTAAGCTTTTAGGACAGATTCTGACAAATGGTACGGAAGAACAGAAAAATCAACTTCTCACATTAGCAGGTGTGATGCCATCAAAAATACACGGATGTACAGTAGCGGGAAAGAATCTTATAGTTGAGAGTGGCGGAGACTATGCCGGCGGAATGATTGGTCAGGGAGACGGCGTGAAGATTACTGCGGAAGGAATGGCTTTCGGTGGAAGTGTTACCGGCTTACAAGAGGTAATAGCAAAACGATATGCCGGAGGTGTTGCCGGAAGTGTTGTGACGGCAGATGCGATTGGTGTGTTAAATAATACGCTTGGTGTAGGGCAGTTTATCCCATTTGAACTGATGCAGATGTCTGTCGAGGGAACTGAGTGGAAAGTAACGGCTACTGAAAAATATGCTGCAGGAGCTTGTGGACTGATGCTTGGGGGAACAGCTGATACTGTAAAGATAAGTGGAATTCAGAGTGTTCAGTCAGGAAACTATACGGGAGGTTTTGCAGGAAGAACTGGAGCGGGAAGCCTTGCATCAGCTGGAGGGTTGGACGTTCTTGGACTTGTGAAACTCAATAATGTCTTGTCTCTTGCAGATGGGATACAGGTTACGATAAAGAATTGTGAGACCGTGGGCGCTGACAGTGGATGCAAAATTATTTCCGAAGGAACAGCGGTCTTGACGGATGGTGAAGATTTCACTGCCGGAGGCTTTATCGGAGAATCCGTAGCTTCGATAGTCGAGGCTTCCCATGTCAAAAATCTACAATCTGTTATTGCAAAACATGATCATACAAAAAGTAGTTATGCCGGAGGATTTATCGGTCGTTCCCATACCGGAGGACTGGCGGGGCTTGCAGAGAAGGATGCAGATGGGAACCTGAAGCTTCCAGGAATTTTAGAAGTGGATTCTTTATTGAATTTAGTACCGTATCTGCTTCCGAAATATACAAATACAACTGTGACATTCTTATCCAACGAAAAGAATCCGCAGGTGGAAGGGCAGCTTGCCGGAGGTTATGCAGGAGCAATGCAAAGTGGGCAGGTAGATAACAGTACTAGCCCGGAAGCCTATGCGGTATATGGTCTGGAGAAGGTGAAGGGGGAATCTCATGCCGGGGGCTTTGCAGGAAAGATTGATGCCGGCACAGCCGCTTCCTCAGATGGATTAAATCTGCTTGGAGGAATTTTAAATCTTGATATCAGTCAGTTGCTTCATGTATTAAATGTCTATATACCGATAATTCAATCCGCAGGTGTGAAGTCTGCAGAGCATGGATTTACAGTGGAAGCGACAGACACCGACAGCAGTGCCGGAGGGTACCTTGGCTATGGCGGCGGTGTGCAGATTAAAGATTCCGATGTCACTTCCTTAAAGCATACGAAGGTGACTCCGCCGGGCGACAGTCTGGAATCTGTAAATGGTGAAAGTTACTTTGGAGCGAATTCACAATATGCAGTCAAAGGTGGAAAATATGCCGGAGGCTATGCAGGATGTGTAGATATTGATTCGGCAGCAGCAGTTGGAGGGGGCTTAAAGCTTCTTGGAAATATTCAGTTGAGTAATGTGCTTGAAGCTTTGGATGTGGTCGCATCGACGATTGAAAACTCTGACGTCAACGGCTGTGTGGGTGGTTATTCGGTATTGGCAGATGGCAGCGATAAAAACAATCAAAATCTTGGAAAAGCGGGAGGCTTTATCGGAGAAATGTCCGGTACGATCATTAAAAATAGTGATGCGAATCTATTTGCCTATGTAATCGGACGTGAAGCGTCCGGAGGCTATGCCGGCATGATGGAACCGGGAAATGTTGCATCTGTATTAGAAAACACCAGTATTCTAGATGGCCTTTTAAATGTAACAGACAGCCTTGCAAATGTGGTGCAGTCATTTATTCCGATTATAGAAGATAGCCAGACAAGCAGTGTTCCTTGTGGTGGTGCAGTCCGCGCAGAAGGATTTACAGATAACCAATGTGTGAGAGGGCTGGCTGGTGGCTACGTTGGCTACAATCACGGGGGAAGAATTGAAGGATATGCGGCAGAAGCAAACGGCAAAGAATGCGCCGCTATCCGTATTCGTTCTGTATACGGCGGTGAATTTGCCGGAGGCTTTACCGGATTAATGGAAACAGCAGATTTAGCGGGAACTGGAAATCTGGAACTCTTGTTTGGACTTTTAGAGGTAAGCAATGTCTTAAGTCTTTTAGGTGCTGTTTATCCGACCGAAACAAATACGGCTGTCTACGGACCACTTCGAAAGGTAGATTTAGATACTTGGAACAAGTGGGCAGAGGCTGTCGGAAGCGATGGCGTTTATGGAGATCAGTTCCCGAGTACGCCAGTTGGTACCGAGGGTGAATTACAGGAATTGATTAAGGAATACGCATATGGATATAATGCTAAGGCGGGAAGAACAAACGTTGGAACGAGGGACATGGAGGCTGGAGTGGCCGGAGGATATGTGGGCCGGATGAAAGCCGGAGTAGTTACTAATGCACATGCGTGGGATGCAAAATCTGTGATTGGATACAAGAGTGCCGGAGGTTTTGCAGGAGAAATGACAACCGGAGGTGTTGCCGAGGTTGGAAAGGTTTCTCTGATCGGTCTTCCGATTACAAATGCGGTCAGTGCAGTACAAACTTTTGTTCCAGTAATCAGAAATTCAGATATTACAGGTTTCCAGTCTGGAATGACGGTGAAGGCAACGGGAATCCCAGAAAAGGATTCCTCACTGAAGATAGAAAAAGTTGGTTATGCCGGAGGGTATGTCGGTCATATGATCGGCGGACAGATCTGGGGAAACTGGTCGGCGGGAAGCACTTACAGTGCAACGGATGCCGTGCCAGATCCAAACAATACTCGCTGTTTTGCGGCAAATGTAAGAAAGGTAGAGGGAACAAAGGCGGTAGGAGGCTTTGCGGGTCAGATTGATCCGGCAAGCGCGGCAGCATTGGATACAGCAAGTAGCAGTGGTCTGCTTGGCGGATTGCTTCAAGGTCTGCTCCAGGCACCGGGTGATTTGTTATCTGTACTCAATACAACTATCGCTACCGTTCGAGGCGCAGATGTCAGTGCATGGGATGACTGGGGAATCATTATTAACGGTGCCTATGCAGACGGTTCAGGAAATACTGCTTACGCAACAGCAGCAGGTGGATTTGCCGGGGAAATCAATGGTGCTGTGATCGGAGAACTGAACAAGGCAGAGAGCGGTGTACATGTATCGAATATTAGAAGTGTGACCGGTGGAGAATATGCCGGAGGATTTTTTGGTCTGGCTGATGTATCTACGGTAGCACAAATCAGTGAAGGTGGCAATACAAATATACTGGAATCCATTTTAACTCTTGGCGGAACGAGCGTGTTGGATGCATTTCGAACATTTATCTATGATTCTGATGTGTCAGGTGCTGCTGAGGTTGGTTTGGAAGTACAGGCAAGAAACAGCAAAAAGACAGAGTATAAAAATGATCCTGTGTACTCAGGATCAGCCGGAGGCTTTGGCGGTGCTTTGCTTAACGGCTCTGTAAAAGATTCTGAAGTGACCAACCTTCGCAGAGTCAATGGAATGAATTATACCGGAGGATTTATCGGACATCTTGGAAAGAGCGGAACCGTAGATTTAGATAGTTTAGGGGCATTAGGAGAACTACTGAGTGCAGGTGCAGGTGTAATGGACATTTTCGGATCTCATGTAGATCGATGCAGTGTTTCCGGTATACCTGAAGGATTTACGGTACATAGCGACAATACGATAGAGAAACAAGACAAGTCAGAGATTGCCGGAGGATTTACCGGATATGCGAATCTAGGAAGGATGTCCGGGGATACAGTAGATGGATTAAAACAGGTAACAAGCGGTCAGATTGCCGGAGGATTTGCGGGAAAAACAAACTTTGCGTATCTTGCAGACATCAAGCTGGATTCGAAATTAGTTCAAGGTCTGGTAAGTGTAGTGAATCAGATTTTAAAGGCGCTCCAGTTGGATGAATTGCAAAAGGGGCAGGTAATCAAAATCGACTTGGGCATTATTGAAATCAATGCGCTATATGATGGGGAACTTGTATCTATCAATTTGTTTGGACTGGATATTAAGGTTGGTCTGGCAAAGGACAAGAGCCTTGCAACTATTTATATTGGAGATAGTAAAATAGAGATTAACTGTTCCGAAGGTGGCACGATCGATGAAGCATATCTGAAAAATGAAATTAATATTTCACTGATCAAGGCAAATCGGACAAAAATGGATTCCTGTACCGTAACCGGTGTGAAAGAAGGCTATGATGTATATGGCGGTGGAGCCGGAAATAACGCAAATGGTATAGGCGAATACGGAATTGCCGGAGGATTTGTAGGATGGAATAACGAAGGCTTGTTTGAGAATAACAATATGTATTTTGCAGACGTTATCCGTGGTGCAAAAGATCTAACAGGTCCATTTACCGGAAAGGCAAGTTTAAAATCTAACTGGGGATTTAATGACCTTGTAGGAATTGAAGGTCACGAAAATCGCTACAGAATTTACCGGAACGGTAATACCTCTTACGAAGATCTGCTTGGACAATCTAAGAACGAACTGCAGGAGCAGCATGAAACACTAGCTGGATGGAAAAATATCTATACGATTCGTCATATGACAGAAAATAAGGTAGTGAAGTTTAAGGATTTAAAAGATGCACTTATGGGCAATGGAAATGGCACAGCAACGGAACCTGCCAATGTCTATCAGGAAGACGGAGCTATGGCAGTGTTGATGGATAATACCCCGACGAATCCTACAGAACCGGAAGGTCAAGAGGCAGCGCCGGATATACAGGATCCGTGTAAGGACTTGATTGAACTTCGCATCCAAAAGGTTTGGAAACAGGATGAAGAAAAAGACCGTCCAAAAGAGATTGTCTTCCAGATTACAAGAACCTACGAAGTGGATGGAAAGACGATTCCAGATGAAACCTTCCATCAGGAAGTTATTTTGAAAAAAGAGGATGCACAAACTCCAGATATATGGGAAAAGGTTCTTTCCGGACCAGAATATACTGCATACCATGCGGGAACTGACGGAAAGAAATATTACTATACATACCATATCAGTGAAACAAAGGTTGACGGTTACACGACAGAAATTACTTATCCAAAGAACGACAAGTATCATTACAGCATTATAGTAACCAATAAGAAAAACTGGCTGGACAGCCTTCTTCCGGGAACCGGAGGATCTGGAACAGCTTGGATTTATGCGATAGGCGTTCTGCTTCTTTGCTTTGTGACAGTAACGGGATACAAAAAGAGGAAGAGCAAAAGAAGGCAGGGTAACTATAAATAATCATTTATACAAAGGAGAGAGAACCAATGAAAAAGTTAAAACGCGTGCTGGCAGTTTTACTGACAGCAATCATGACACTGGCAATGGCGACGACAGCTTTTGCAGCAGAAAATCAAGGAAGCTTGAAAGTTACAGTGAATCAGGGAAACACATTAAACGGGCAGACGATCAAAGTGTACAAATTATTTGATCTGACAGTGAGTGGATCACATTATGCTTACACAGTAAACGAGCAGTATAAAGCAAGGATTGCGACTGCGTTAGGATTAGATACAGGGGCAAGTAGTGAGGCGTTATATAACAAACTTGTGGGATTCCAAGAAAATCTTTCTGAAATTCAGAAATTCGCCGATGACTTTACAGCAGCAGCACTGACAAACAATATTAAGGAAACAGAAACTTCAGAGAAATTAGGAGACGTTACAGATTATACATTTAATAGTCTGGCCTTTGGTTACTACCTTGTATATCAGACAGGAACAAAAGAAATCCAGTCTTCCCTTGTATCTGTGGATAAAGTAGGAGAAACAACGATTGCTTTGAAAGGTCAGGCACCAAGTATTGAGAAAACAGCAGATAAAGAAACTGTTGAAATTGGACAGGTTGTGACATATACAATTAACGGTGTGATCCCGGATACAACAGGATATAATAGTTATGTGTATAAAATTCACGATACGCTGACGGCTGGTCTTGATTTTGTGGAAGATACACAGGGTAAATTACCAGAAGGAAATAATTATAATGTATCTGTTCAGATTGCAGGAGGAGAGGCAGAGATTAAAACAGCAACTCTTTCTAGAGGGGATAAAAGAACTATGGAGTTAGACTTATCTCAATGGATTAGAGACAAACAGACAGCGAATAAAGGGAAGAACTTTACAGTAACTTACTATGCAAAAGTAAATGAAAAAGCAGTAGTGGAAACAAAGAACAGTGCTAAATTAGAATATGGTAATGAGCCGGGTAACACAACAATGACAACACCGTCAGAGGTAACAACACCGACTTATCCTCTGGATATTAAAAAAACAGATACGCAATCTACATTGCTGGCAGGCGCAAAGTTCCGCTTATATAAAAATGAAAAGGACGCAAAAGCAGCTAATGACAATGCAATTAAGGTAACTGGTAATAATGGAAATTATACTGTTGCAGTAGATCAGAAGACAGAAAAAAATATGGACATGGTTACTTTAGAAAACGAAGTGGCTTCCGGATATAACTTACGTCTGAATGGTCTTGCGGCAGGAACTTACTGGTTGGTGGAGAAAGAAGCACCAGCGGGCTATAATAAACTGACAGCGCCGATTAAAGTAACAATTACACAGAATGGAGACAATAAGTTGGAGTGGACTGTAAGTAAAAATGATAGTCCGGAAGATGACAAAATCATCGACATTAAAAATACTACAGGAACAATCCTTCCGGGAACTGGTGGAATGGGTACCATTCTGTTTACAGTGGTAGGTATTGCATTAGTACTGATTGTAGCAGCAAGCTTTGTAATCAGCAGAAGAAAACGTGCTTAATGATTTAGCATTTTGACATATCAGTGTGGGGACTGCCTGCGGGCAGTCTTCCCATGCTTTTATATAACAGCAGGGAGAATGGAATAAAGATGCGTAAAAAAAATGTGCAGAAGAAAAAATTTTATATCGGAGATATTTTTCGTATCATTGTGTTGCTTATTGCACTCTCCGTACTATTATATCCGACAGTCAGTAATTATCTCTATGAAAAAAATGGCGCAAGGGTGATTTCATCCTATGATGAAAATGCTGTGCGGTTAAGTGAAAGTGAAAAACAAGCAATGCTGGAAGCGGCAAGGCAATATAATCGGGAACTTTTAGGAAACATAGAGCTGCTGGATCCATTTTCGCCATTGAAGAAAGAAGTAGATGCGAGATATCAAAGTCTTCTGAACACCAATGAAGCGGGAATGATGGGATACATCAGAATTCCTAAGATTGATGTAGAGTTGCCTATTTATCATGGAACCGAAGAGAGAATCCTGCAGTCGGGTGTCGGTCATTTTGAGGGAACATCTTTACCAGTGGGTGGAGAAAGTAGTCATACAGTTTTGACGGGGCATCGTGGGCTTCCGTCGAAACTTTTGTTTACAGACTTAGATCAGATGAAAGAGGGAGATATTTTTTACCTTAAGATTCTTGGAGAAACCTTTGCCTATAAAATAGATCAGATTCTTACGGTGTTGCCCGAGAATACAAAGGCACTGACGATTGAGCCGGGAAAGGACTATGCCACACTGGTAACTTGTACGCCATATGCAGTCAATACGCACAGGCTTTTAGTCAGAGGGAGTCGAATCCCATATGAGGAGGCGGTTCGTCAAGTACCGGATGAAAAGATTACACCAACACTGCCGTTCCAGGTGAAAGTGTTACTGGCAGCAATTGGTGTGTTAGTGTTGATATTTATCGTTTATCAGTTATGGAAAAAGACTAGAAAAAGAAAAGAAATGAGGAGAAAGAGGAAATGAAAAAAGGAATAGGAATAGGCGGGGTCTTTTTAATGATCGTGACTTTCATACTGTTTTGCTTTGGGATACCTCAACCTGTGTCTGCGTCAGAACGTGTCGGGACTCTGACGATATATTATCATGGAGTCACGCAGCAAGGGGAACCCATTGCATTATCAGGGGCTGAGTTTTCCTTGTATAAAGTAGGAGAAAAAGTGAAAAACAAATGGGAGTTGTATGGAGCCTTTAAAAAAGCGGAAGTGAATCTGGAAGATATGACTTCTTCCGGACAGAAAAAGGCGGCAGAACAGTTCCATGACTTTGCGGTGAAAGAAAAGCTGGAAGGAGAGACCAGAGCAACAGGAAATGATGGGAAAGTAGTTTTTCACTCTTTAGAGGAAGGGATGTATCTGTGTAGTTCACAAAATGATGTATCCTATGAGAATGGGAAATTCCACTCAGCCCCTTTCCTGGTGTTCCTTCCGGAAATAGATGAAAACGGAAATTGTTTTTATGAAGTGACAGTAGAGCCTAAAAATGAATGGGGGGAAGTAGAAGTACCACAGAACCCACCTCAGCCAGAGAAGGAACCGGAAAATCCAAAGAGAGATGACGTGGAAACAGGAGATGACACAGATATTTGGGAGCAATTGTTACTTTTATCTGCGAGTGCAGGTATCATTGCTGCCATAGGTTATAGAAAAAGAAAATGGATTTAGAGCAGAGTCAGGAAAAGCGTTTCGAGTGGATATGCTGTTCGAATTTAGTAAAAGAGGTCGTGAACAATCACGGCCTCTTCGTTAATGCAAAGAGAAATACAAATAGTTCTGTTGCGGGATA
>ERZ791834.1047-NODE-1047-length-14911-cov-5.9792_pt1 | contig 14911 bp, 19 predicted proteins | sample MGYA00510293_ERZ791834 | MGnify/ENA primary metagenome ERZ791834 (study PRJEB30046, sample SAMN00715253) | human gut metagenome | study: EMG produced TPA metagenomics assembly of the A metagenome-wide association study of gut microbiota in type 2...
GATGTATGCGGCAATCGAAAACGGATACTTTGAGGATGAGGGTCTTGATATCACTTTGAATACTGGATTTGGGGTTACATACTTAGTACAAAATAAATTTAAACTAAGATGATACAATATATTCTTTTTCATCCTCCCCTCATTGCGAAGGGAGGATATTTTTATACCAATCTAAGCTCAATCGCTTCGATTTTCTTGTTCATTCCGACCGTTCCGATCATGCCGGATGTCCAGCGAGTCCAACCAATGTCTTGAATATGCACTCTGGCCTGCAGTTTCTTTCCTTTCAGCCCCTCTGCAATCAATTCGATTGCTTCTAAATGCAGACCTTTTCCGGTCGTCCCGATGACGGTATCGTGTTTGATGTATCCAAAATCCTTAAGCCCGATATTTTGGATATGGGCACGAGCCTTGATCTTAAAATCCAACTTACGCATGTCAATCTTGATTGCTTCCAGCGCTCGATTTTGTCCCACAGTTCCGGCAGTACCTCCGTTTACCGCGTCCATCCAGCCTTTGCCAGATACATGCGCTTGATACCATAGAGGAGTTTTTAGCTTTGGTGGCTCTGATGGCTTCGCTGTCTGTTGTTTGACATGAGCCTTGATTCTCTCGATAAAATATGCTTTCGTTGACTTCATGCCTCCGTGAATCTCTACTGATCTATGAGGACAACTTGTTGCGTACACTTCTTGGTGCAATCTGATTGTATTGTCATTAGGTGTAATTCCATACTGGATACATTTGCTTGCAACCAGCTGAAAAGCTTTCTCTTCGTTATGTTTAAATACGTCTAAATCCCCCATGCTCTGACATACTTCTACGCTTAAATAGTTTAAATTTCCATCTAAGTTTCCGCAATGCCATGCGCAATTTGAATCATCTTCCGACTGCAAAATATCATCCTGCGCCACATAATAATGCGCGAAACCATTTTCCAAAGGATGTGTTTGCAGCCAATTCCGATAAAATGCCGCATTCGCATTTTGACTTCCGGCATCGTTGTGGATGAAAATTCCGATTGGATTTCTTCCTCTATTTCCTGCTACTCCATTACAAATACTCATATCTCTTCCTCCTTCGAACACAACAAAAGAGAGTCCGAAGACTCCCTTTGCTTTTTGTTATTTTATTCATTTTTTCCAAGCTGTTTAATTGTCTGATTGATGTATGTACTCAGACCCGCCACCAAAATGCCTTGCACAATCGCTGTAAATACTGCCATCGCAATCTCCTGCCCGGTGCTGATCGGACATGTAGCCAATACCCACACGGCACACAACACAATCCCTGCGCCGCCTAAAATAAGTGGGATGTACTTATCCTTTACCGCCTGCGCGCTTTTTAATCCCATTCCGATAAAATACAACACTACTGCTACCACCAGCAGCTCCGGCTTTACATAATTCGTAATTTGTTCCATCCTTTCTACCTCCTAACCTCTAATCGGCAATTCTTTTACTTCTTCGAGTAGCTGTGTAGCCACTCCGTTTCCGCCAAGATCGTGATATGAGTCATACATCTCAATAAAATTTTCGAGTCCGTGTTTTGTTACGTAGCCTCTTACGACCCACTTCTCGTGGTACTCAATCATCTGGACTCTGAGCAAAAGCATCGTGCCTTTGCTGTTTGCATCTCGGTCTTTCTTTTGATTTTTAAGCAGCCATACAACGTACCCTAGAATTATCGGAAGTACAATAGTATATGTCTGCATGATAAAAGTTTCCATAAAATTCTCCTAATTTATAATATTGCATAAAAATAAGACCATTACGGTCTTGCTCTAATCTCCATTACTATCCTCCTATGCTGTTCTAACCCACATATAGCAAGTTATGTACGGCTGCAAGTTGCTGTGTGCCTTACCGCCACCAGTAGCAGCAGAAACGAAACCATCGCTTCCGTCCTTGATTGGATTTTTCGTTTTAAGCATCCCGAAACCTGTATCCGCATCTGTCTTAGCTCCATACCACTCTGGTTTTGGAACCTTATGTGTGTGTGATGGCATCTGATCAACTGTAAGTGTTACAGTTTTAGTTCCACCAGTCTTTTCTGCCTTGTTAAATTCTGTCTGAGATGTATCTACACCAACTGGCACTCTTCCTTTTCCCCATTCAGCCCATGCTGTTCGCGGGAAAAGCTCCGAAGGATTTGTCGGATTTACAGACATATAAATTGCCCCAACAGGATAAACAAGATTAAAAAAGGACAGCGGAGGATCGAAACCGTCTGCATCCAAACTCATCCTTTTTCTTTCTCCAGTCCGATAATCTTCGATATAGCAATAAATTCCATTTCCTGCCAGAAGTTGTGTCAATCGGTGTTCTTGTGGGGAGGAAGTCCATCCCTCACCTTGCTTAAAGTATAAATCATCCGTTGCTACAATAGCTCCCTTACTTATCTTAAGATTTACTTTGTGCTTTGCTTCCACAACGGTATTATCATCGATGTGGTGCGGCGAAATAAACTCATCGACACTTGTAAAATTCGCTCCAATAAAATCAAAACCTTTAAACGTCTCCGCCTCTATATTGGATGCTGTAAATTTAAACAGTCCCCAAGATGAGCCATCCCACCGGTACACAGCGCCTTGCACCCTACCACCAGAGGTGCCAGTGTTTTTCCACAGCATTCCTACATATGGATCAGCGGGCTCTATCTCGCTTTCTGTGACTCCTGTTGGATTTCCGTCTGCTCCGTTGTCGCCGTGTACTCCGATAATAACTGGGGTTGTATTTATCGATGTCCCGTTTGTATAGGATGTATTTTCGTAACTCCAAAGATACTTCTTTTCGGGTGTGATCTGCTGCATAGCGGTTGTCCATCCATCAGTACCTGTTGTGATGCCGGCATTTTGGGAAGATGCGAGATAATACTTTGTGATGTCTTCGATGCCAACACCATTTTGCCCCGGATCTCCGGGCTTTCCTGGAACACCGTCATCACCATTTTTTGACACTGAATACGATGTTGTACTACTTCCGTCTGTGTAAGTAATAATTGTGCGAGTCCAAAGATACTTCCCAGCTCCTGCAAGAACTGGTTCCGGACTCCATACCCCGAAAGGAACTTCCGTCCCGGAATCTCCTGCTCGATAAGAAACATCCGAAGATTTTACACTTACAACTTGGTTCTTTAAATCTTCCAGCAGCTTCGACACATCTTTTGTCGGGTTGCTTACAAGCAGTTTGTAATTTGCCAAAACACCAGTATCTTCGCCTTTTACAGTGTAGTGATTCTTGACAGATTGGATTCTTGCAGAGATATAAGTAGGCTCCGTGAAACTATGGTCTGCAACTTGTATCATATCGCCAATATCTGCCTGTAAGTCATACAGATCTGCCTCATAAGCGACTTTCTTCTCGTTTTTAGTCTTTAATTCCGACAGTCCCCGATTAAATAGTTCTTGCGCATTGTCGGTATCATATTCAAACGTACCGTTAATATATCCTAAAAATTCAGTCTGCCCCTCATACCCGTAAGCTCTAAACCTAGACCATTTATCATGCGCCTCTCTGTCATAAATCTTTGTATGTCCTTTAGGGCTGTAATATCTCCCATCATCATAGACCACGTCTGCAATCGTAAGTCTTTGGTGCGTTTCTTCGTTTTCTTTTCCGAAACACCGCATGCAAGTGCATAAATCTTCGATTGATTCGTTCCTACTGAGAGACACTAGATTCTGCTCATCCACAAACCTTTGATTCGTAAAATCTTGCCCGAGAGACTGATAGATATTTACAACTTGCTTTACCACTTTTGAGCCTTCCATGATAATTTCAAAATCGCATTCTGCCTCGAAAGTATTCATGATCATTCCAATTCTGGCCAGTTGACTGTCAGTCAGACTGGTGTATTTTGTTGCTCGCTTTCTATCTGCGATTTCATTGATTCCGATTGTCCAACCGGTATCTCCCAAGACTCTTTCCATTGTTGCAGCAACCGGTTCTGGATTTCCAGTTGTATCCCATTCGTCTGCATCCTCGTTGATTAGATCCAGTCCGATATCCTCGCAATGGACGGACAATTCAGAATCACCCTCTACTGTCATAATCGTGTACAATCGGTGCTTTCCATATTTATCAATAAAGGCAATATAGTTTCCAACTTTAACATGCTCGGAATCCTTATGATTAGCGATCGTATCGAAATCATAAGTACCAGTCGCTACGTTATTGGAAATACTAATCTCCTGCCCTCCGGAGCTATCGTCAATTGGTAAGCTTCCTTCTGCATCTGTCGACGGATTCGCAAGCACGTTCATATCCCTTCCTATAATAAACCACTGCATGTTATCCCCACCTCTCTCTGTATGTCACTTCTACATCTGGCATTGTCGCAAACTCAGACACTGCTATGCCAAGCGCATGCTCTCCCGGAGGCAATAGCAATACTCTGCTGCCAATATCCACGCGATCCCAGTTTTTAATATCGTTTATAAACAGTTCGTTAGTTTCCCCGACAAGTTCCACCACATCGCCACTTTGCAGAAAATTTGGAATGTCATAATAATACTTTACATTATGTTTCGTCACATTTAGCGCACGGATATTATTGTTTGTAATTGCTCTCCTGCCTTGATATGCTGCGCAATACCAAGTCACCTTCTTCAGTTTGGCATTCGGTTTGTTTGTAAAAAATGTCTTTTGCAGTCCATCTTTGCTGAATGCTACTGTGATTTTACTCCCGATTTTTTCCACAACCATAAACGGACCACCATCATTTCGCCCAGTGACGTAAAAATCAGTCGTTTCTCTTGTATCCCAAACTCGTTTATTATCGATGTAAATTGCCATATCTGACCGCTCCGCAACCGGGTTATTGTCCTCAAACACGATAGAGCAGATCACATTGTCATTCTCGTCCGCGAACGTTACTGAATTATGACCTACCTCGACTGGCTTATTCGGTGATCCATCCGTATTCAAATCGAATCTCCATTCTGCACGCCAATTTGTGGGCAATCCCCCGCTTGTAGATGGAATCATCTTGGTAAGAGACGGACCATGCCAACTTTTGCCTGTACCGTAAGCTGTGGCTTTTACAAATCCTTCGTTCTGCGATGGATTTTCTGTTGTATATCCAACTGTACCCACTTGCAATCTCTCATGCGTAACTGGTGGAGTTACGCCATTATTTAATATCCACCCTCTATCTTGCGTAAAATGATCGTCAAATAGTTTCACGGATTTTTCCTTCATCTCCCCGTCTACTTCTCCGGGATTTCCTACCTGATAAAAACGATCTTCCAATACCAACCCAAGATATCCATTCTCTGACCTCATCTTGCTTCTTACTGTAATCGGTACCGGCTTATTTCCTGTGTTGACCAGAGTTATCGTCTTGCCACCATTGTTTTTCGCTGTTTTGACTTGATTAGAATACTTGTAAGGGTCTGCACAGTAAAAAGAGAAGCTACTTTTTACACTTAAAAGACCAGGATCCACAGAATCTACATCACTTTTTGTGCCGATAAAATATTTATCTGGCTCATCGTTAAAAATGAGTTTCGCCTGCTCTTGGTCGAGAAGCGATGTAAGTTTATTAAACTTTTCACGGAAAGAAGCCGGAGAATCGGCGGTAAGGGAATAATGAACCGTAATAACACGGACTGGATCTCTTTTGTCCTGATATTTGCTTCCACTTTGAAAACCAACTTGAAAATCACTCACCTCTGTTTCGAGCAATTCTCTGCCTTCCACCTGCAAAGTGCGGTATCCCTCGATTTCATTTTCGATATACTTTCCATTAATACTCATAGCCTCAGAGGGGAGATTTTTGCCCCTCTGATACTCATTCACATCTATAAAGCTATACATTTCTGTATCCCTGCCTTCTCATTTTTCTTTTTTCCAGCTTTTCAAGCTCGTCCTGCGTATAAACCGCTGTTGCTTTGGCAATTTCTTTTCCATCCAGTTCGGACGTGACCACAAAAGTGTATGTGATGTTTCCACGGTAATTATATTCATCGGATAATTCCCTGCCTCCAGACGAACTGCTTACATGCGTATTTCTTACTGTGTCTACACTTGCAATCGTAGGTACGTCTATACTGCGGTCCATCGCATAAGTAAAACCGTAAGTCGCTGCCATCGGTTCCATTACCGTTTCCGCCGGAATAATGCTTCTCGTCTTTGGCATGCTTGCCCTAGCTGCCGCCGCAGAACTTGCAGCTGCAGACATCTGTGCGGCGATTGATTGAATCCTGCCAAGACTTGCTGCCAATCCATTCGCAAAATTAATACCGATACTTAATCCGCTACTATACGCACCCGGAGCTGCGCTGCTTAATGCCGCTACAATCGACACCGACATCATATTAGCTGTTGCGATTGCTCTGCTTGCGCCAGAAGATAAAGCAGAATTAAATCGACTCATCGTTTGATTTGCAATATTTGGAAGAGGTTGAAGCCCTTTTGTAACTCCATCTTTTACTCCGTCTCCCATCTTTTGCCCAGCGTTCCTTGCTCTTCCTGCACCATCGTTAAATGCGCTCACAAGGGAGTTTACTGCGCTCTTTGCCTTGTTTCCGAGCGCATCCAATCCATCATTTACAATGCTGACAGAATCTTTCATGCTCGTGATAGATTTCTGCGCTGACTTTGCGTTTTTGGAAATGGATTTCATGCTTGAATTTACGGATAAAAGAGCTGCCGCCATTGCCAGTGTTCCTACACTTCCTGCGAGCATTGCTACTCCAAATGCAGCGATTCCGACTGTTGCCGCTAATGATAAAGCAGCAAGCAATGCAAAGGACGTTGTAAGCAATAACATTGATGCACCTAGTGCTACTGATACCGCCATTAAAGCAGTAAATCCTGCCACACCCAATAAAGCGCCTGCCGCCACAAGTGGAAGTGCCACTGCCACGATCATGATACTAGATGCAACAAGTGAAAGCCCTGCCCCGAGTACCAGTGTTCCTGCTGCCAACAACATCATGCCTGCTGCTGTTACAATAACCGCTGCCCCCACCAAAGCAAGCCCCGCTCCTACGACCATAAGTCCGGCACCGAGGATAATACTTCCCGCTCCTGCGAGCGTTGCTCCTGCTGCAAAAGCCATCATCGCAAGGGATAATTGCAAAATTGCCGTAGCACCCGCCGTGCCGTAAGCTGTCACAATCGGAAGTACCGCAGCTACCACTGCAAGCGCAGCTCCTGCCAGCAATGCTCCAACTCCAACCAGTAGTGCTGCCGCCCCAAATGCAACCAGTCCGATTGAAGCTGCTGTAAGAGCTGGTCCCACTGCTGCAGCTACAACCATTAAGGCACCGATTGCCACAATCAGGCCAAACATAACTCCGACAGCTAAAGGTCCTGCATTTGCTAAAGAGATAGATGCAGTAGTCAATAACATCATTCCTGCTGCCGCCACGAGTACCGCTGCACCGAAAGCAAGTAAGCCGACAGCTCCTGCGGTCAATGCCGTTCCTACCATTTTTGCAACAATCATAAGTCCAGCGATTGCCGCTACCATACCGACCATCACGCCGATCGCAAGTGGTCCCGCACTGGCGAGATTGATCGCTGCACTGGATAAGACATAAAAAGCGGCGCTCACCATCAATAAACTCGCCCCGAAAGCAATCATCGCTTTTGACATTGCTGCAAGTTTTTTCGTTCCACCAGACATTGTAGATAACATTTTCATCATTCCGAGTCCAAGCCCCGCCACGACTGCCACAAGTCCCGCAAGTACACCCACCGCCAATGGTCCTGAGTCCGCTACCGCCTTTGCACTCTGAGCAAGCAAGAAGAATCCTCCACTGATTAAAGCAACTCCGGCACCAAGCATCATGAACGACTTTGCAGATGCTATCATTTTTTTAGAACTTGACGAACTGCTTTTACCTACTGCTTCTTGCCCCTTAGAGATTCCGAACAATTTTCCTGCGATTTTACTTATTCCTGTCCCTGCAAGACCTGCAATCGCACTCGTAAATACTCCTACAAACGGAGCAACACTTTTTACAATCTTAAAGCCCTTATATGCAACAACAAACTTCGGAATCTGAGGAATTACTTTCGCGATAGTTTCAGAATGGTCTTCTAAAAATCCGGCAAATGTTTGCAAAGCACCGCTCGCAGAATCCATTGTACCGGCGAAAGAACTGATGCTTTCCGTAGAGCCAAACGCACCAGTAACCTTTCCGAGATCTTTTCCGATCGCGGAAAACGCATCTCCGAAAGCAGCCTTTACTTCAGAAGCCTCTGTTTTCAAAACATTCCAGTACCCGCTTGCCTTATCGAGAAATGAAGTTAATTTCCCGGCGATTGCATCCCCATCCATTTCTCCGAACTTATTAATAATTCCATCCAAAGACTTGATTGCTCGACCGGACAAAACATCAAATGACGGTGCCAGTTTGTTACTTACTGTTTCGGTCAGGCCATCCATCGCCTGATCTACTGTCTTGTATTCTGTCGCAAGCTTCGTGAATGCATCATTTGTACCAACTTTCGCAATCGCATCGAAGAAATCTTCTGTCGCAATTGTTCCGGCTTGCACATTTTGCACAAGCTCTGTGGTTGACATTCCCATTTCCTTTGCCACCGCTGCAATACCAGCCGGAGTCTGCTCAATCATGAGCTTAAAATCCGCCCATGCAACTGTCGGCTTTGCTGCCATCTGCGTGGCTTGCTGACTTAAGGTTTTCATTGCCTGCTTTGGGTTCTCTGCCGCAGCTGCCAACCCTCCGAAACCTTTTACAAGCTTATCAGTGCTTTTTATCCCTACTGCGCTTAATTGTGCATAGGTACTCGCCATATCGGATGCGCTGTAAATCGTATCTTCGGCAAATTCCTGCAACTCTTTTTTTACAGAAGAGATCTCATCCGCACCTTTTCCGAGCATCGACATATTACCATTAAAAGTCTTCCATGCAGCACTTGACGAATTGAGTTCCGACACCATGCCGCCGATTCCGGATGTAATCGTTCCAAGCGCTTTTTGCCCGATTCCTGCCATAATGCCGAAGCCAAGACCACTTGTCAAAGTACTTTTTAGGCTGCTTGCCGAGGACATCGCCGACTTAAAAGCCGATGTAAAACCCTTGTCCTGCGCCGATAATATTGCTTTCACAGAATAGCTTTCTGCCATGTCATCACTCTCCTTTCATCATCCTGCCGATTATATCCAATCTTTCATTTTTTTGTTCTCGATTCTTTACGCGATCCACTTCTTTTTCGTAGTCAAAGAATTTCCTAAATCTTTGGTAAACCGGCTTCGTCTTCCCTTTTCCCACTTTTTTCTCTGCTTTTACAGCGAAATTTAAAAAGGCTTGCAGGTGATTCCGGTAATCCTTATCTACCTCTTGCAATCGCACAGCCTCCATCAGCAAGTTGTATTCCGGGATTGTAAGCTTATCTACCTCGTCAAAACTTTTGAAGTTGAGATACCGGAAGCAGTTTAAGGCTACTTCTTTGTAGGTATCTTCAAAGTTTAAGCCATCAGTTCCCGCTTTATCGCTTCTTCCGCTTCCATCCTCTGTTTCTCTTTCTTCAGTGTCTCTACGATCTCGTTCGTGGCTTTTTTTGTAGCATTCGTATTCTTTAAGAAACCCATGACAGTGTCTGTCAATTCATCAATGTCTGTATCCTCATCATCGATGTGATCGTCGAGTAAGTTTCTTGTTACTCTTGGGTTCTGCCCTTTGTTCGCAACATCAAGGATATTTACCAGCGCATCCGGATCACCATTGACCAGATTCATAAGAGCATACCGGAATCCCACATCTTTTTTTACTCCCGGCAATCCATCCACTGGCATATTTGTCTGTTTATTGATTTCTCTTAAAAATCCCATTCCAAAGTTAAATTGATATACCTGACCTTTAATTGTTAATTCCATCATCTTTTATTCCTCCACTAAAAAGAGAGCGGTCTTGCCGCCCTCTATATACACATTCTATTGCTTGTCCGCTTTTGCCTTGCTCTTTTCCCCTCTACCAATCAAGGCGGTATCACTAGAGGGAATTACGATTCCTGCGTAGTATCCTTAAATACATAGGCTGCCACTTCCTGCTGCTGCGTAGTCACTGTGACATCCCCTCTCTTACCAGATCCATTAATACCAAAAGTAAGAGATACTTCCACATTTTCTTCCGCAGAAGATGTGATTTCTACCTCTGTAAGATATCCCTGGAAGTACATCCCTTTGAATTTATTCGGTCCCGGTTCCGCTGAATCTTCAAGATTCGCTTCCCAAATTTCGATAAGTTTATCACTGTCCATAGCATCTTCGAGCTCAGCAATCAGCTTATCTCCTTTGGATAATACGGCTGTTGCAGTAATTTCGGTCTCTGCTGCTCCCGGTGTACGGATAGAGCCGTCTTTGGTAGCCGTAGACTCCGCATCCTTACTCTTCGTTCTTCCATTTTCTGTTGTAAACGCAAGATTCTTTGCAGCTTCTGTTTTTGCTTTTTCTGCAAGGTGGTACAAATAAACGATTTTCTTACCAGCTACCGCCTCTGCAAATAACTGTAAACCTGTCTTAAACATACTTTTTTTCTCCTCTCTAGCTAAAACTAAATTCTATTTCTAACAGCCCATGTAAGAGCGGTTGTTTCGTGGTCTTATCCGGTAAAATCCTTTGATTTACATTCCGGACATCCCATGCAAAATTATCGGTGTGTTCCAATTTTCTGCATGTATTTTTAATCGCCAACAACATTTTTGATACCGTGCCTCTGCGCTTTGGATTGTCGCACCAAATATGGATCGTCTGATGGACATTACCAAAGACAGCGGTCTTATTTGCTTCATCAATCTGTTGACTGTCTGCAAGATACACAAAAGGATACGGCGTACCATCTGGTGGCAAAAAGCCATCGTATACGTCATATCCTAATGCTTTGATCTCTGTAAGTAATTTTGTAAATAATTCTTGCTGCGGATCCATATATCACCTCACAAGTTCTTTCAAATCTTTTTCAAACTGCTTTTTCTGCTCCTCAAATGCAGGCTTCAAAAACGGTTGAGCTTCCATAAAGCGGGTTCCAAGCTCTACATAAGGTGCATACTCGGCTGTCGGCTCTACTGTGGCAGTCATTCCACCGTCTGAAATTTCCAAGTTGATGCTTCGTCTTAAAGTACCTCCAATGTATCCAGGAATTCCTGTACTCTCTGGTGTTCCAACTGGCGCATTTCTTTTCGCTTTCTTCTCCATTCCAGAGCCATTCTTTTTTACAACAGTCTTCACTGCACTCATATCCATTCTCTTCTTCAAGCCTTTATTCAGTTTTGCAATACCCTCAAATTTAATTTCTGCCACTTTGTACCTCCGATGCCACAAACACATGCTTTGTTCGCAGTTTTCGTTCAAAATCCACTCTGTATAAGGCATTGCCTATCCGGATACGATCAAACGGTCTTTTATAGTGCATCTGTAATCGCACCGTCTTACTTCCCTGCTTTATAGCACCATACACAAGATTCATCGTATCCGTGCCGGTATCTGTAACACTGGCATGTCTTTTTTCTTCCAGTACAGTATCTTCTTTATAGTCGCCAGTAGATTCGTCATACTCCCCCGGTGAGATTGACTGGAAGAAAACTTCTGTATCACATCTCAAATAAACCGCACCCTTCCTCGCTTTGATTCCTTCTGTGAATCTAAAAATGCTTGAATTTCGTCCATGAATCCATCAAAATCATTATCATTGTAGGACATGCTTTCTCCTTCGACACTATGAGCTGACATCCCCTCTGATCCCAAACGATTAAACCGAATCACTGCCACTTCCATAACAATGTGATTCATTTCCGACGGCACTTCGATTCCTCCAAGCAGGAGCTTTAACCGCCCCTGCACGGATCTAAGAATCAGTTCCAGTTTCGAATCAAGAGAATCATCCTCGATTCCCAGAAGCTTTTTTAAATCATCCAGCATACTCTTTACCCCGTAATAGTTACTTTTACTACCGCCTTTTTATTATCTTTCAAGATAAATTCTCCCGCTTTTCCTGCACCCTGTAAAGCCACGCCGTCAAAATCCTCTGACTCGATCGTTCTGGCTGTGTTGATTCCGGTAAATGCCTTACCAACTCCTGCGATATAAGCATAAGCGCAATCTGTGGACTGGAATAATTCGTCCGGAACCTCTTCCACGAGAAAGCCCTTGAATTTCACAACTTCGTTTCCGTCAATGTTTACAGTAGAGTGTTTCGCAGCTGTATTCAGAGGATGATCTACAATCGCATTGTAAAGGTCTGAGCAAACCTTAATCTTTTTCGTTCCGATTGCTTCGATGTTGTTGAAATGTTTTGAAAGTTCGTTAAACAGCTTCAATACGTTATCTGCTGTGTAATCTGTGACTTCCAAAGACTTTCCGGCTGACTGAGAAATAAATTTTCCGTGCTGTTTGTTAAATGCCTTGGTTTTTGCCTGCGCCTGCAGTTCCAAGCGATCTGCCACCGCAACATCAAAATCGTTGTTTACCGTGTGCCGATCAATTCCTTCGTGAAAATTCCAACCCCAAGAATAATTGACTGGCGTGTCTTTGTAGATAATCTCTTTTCTCTCTCCAAAGCGACTAGAGCTTCCTGTTCCTGTTCCAAATGCTTTCGTTGCCGTCTTATCATATCCAGTTCCAACAGTAACTGGGATGTCTGATGTCTTTACGTAAAATGCTGTCTCGTTTTCTCTCACACCATCAAGTGCTTCGAGCTCTCCGCCGAAAAAGTCAGCAAAATAAGCTGTCTTCTTGAATACTGCCTGCAAGAGGTTTTTAAACTCAAGCTGAAAGCTCCTTGCCGTCATATCATTGTTGTCTCCATCTGCAAATAACTGTAACATCATAAATTCTTTGTTTTTCATTTTCATAATCTCCTTTACTTATACTTTGCAAGTCTCTTGTCAAATTCAGACATCTGGCTTCCTTGGTTCGTCATGGTCTTTGGTGTAGTTCCGGTTGCTCTAGCGATCTCGGCTTTCTTAAGCTGGGATTCAACGATTTTCACGAGAGTGTCAATCCTTGCATTGGTATCTGCTTCATCAGCTCCCACAACAAAATCAAGCACCTCTTGCGTTGCTTCAATGCCTTTTTCTGCAAGGACTCCTGCTGCATTTCTACTAAGCTGATTTCTCACAGACTCTGCTTTCAGTCTCTCGTTTTCTTCCTTCAACTTGTCCATGTCATACTGCTGTTTCTGCTCTGCATTCATCTTTGCAACTTTAGCAGCTTCTTCCGCCTTTTGGTCAGCATCTTCCTGCCATTTTACCTTCGCATTTCCAAGTGCTGTTTCAATCGCCTTACTAACACGTCTATCAAACTCCGCTTGATTCTTCCCATCTTTTAAAAAGTCCTCAAACGTATTACCGGAAGTTCCCTGATCTCCCTCATTGCCCTGTGTTTCTTCGCCATTTACGCCGGATCCATTGCTTTCTGCCCCAGTTCCTTCGTCTTCGGCAAATAACTGTAATGCCATAAATTCTCTAAATTTCATATCTTTTCCTTTCTGCCCCAGTCCATCCACTGTCCAGACCGTTGCTTTAAAATATTTTTCCGGTTCTTTACCGCCTGCCGGAAAAAGGCATAAAAATAACACATATCTCTATGTGCTAACTTATTTTCTCTAATTCATTTAATCTTCTTCGTAAAGTACGTCGAGTCCGTAAGCAACCGCTGCATCATGCTCAATGCGACAACCTCTAGCATTTTCCCAACCCTTACAAAAATAAACAGCATGACACAAGCTCATATTCTCTAAAGATTTCGCAAGGAAACAAAGCGGAATCTGAACAACACCACGTTCTTTCATACTTTCGCTGCTATACCACTCATCTGTAAAAAGAGTATTCACGATTTCGTATCCTTTTTCCTGCAATACCTTAATTGCTTTCTCACGCGTTTCTTTGATTTCCTCATCTGTTTTTCCTGCCATCGGTTGGCTTAACATTGCTTTTAACATATCTGTTTTCACCTTTCCTTTTTATTTAATTCTCCTCCTAAAGTAACGCCTGTACCTGCTCTTTCAAACTCTCCGGTACATCATCAATCGTCAAGTGTCCGCCTTTAATCCTGTTTGCTAAAAACTGTGCCATAATTTACACCCCCATTTTCATTGTTGCGAGAATCAGTTCTTGCACCGCTTGGTCCGTGACTTCCTGCGCCGTCTGCGTTGCTTTTAAGTCCTTTTGTAGTTTGCCGTAGGCGCTCATACCGTCATCCACTGCTTCATATTCTTTGATTACAAATTCTTCTGTCTCTGTGTATCCGACAAAGACTAAATTGCTAAATCCCTCTGGTTTCTCTTCCTTGAGTGGCTTATAGCCCTCTTTCTTGATGGAGCTGATTCTTACGGTTCCGTTTTCCATGATTTTTGCGTAGTTCATATTTATTTCTCCTTTCGATAGGTTAATTTGATTCCACATAGTACTTCTCCGCCGTCTACCATAATATTCGTTGTGCCATTATAGCTGTGCAGATTTCTAAGTTGTGTCTGTTCGGATTCTGAGAGTGGGATAAAATCACTGGTTTCTGTTTTATATACAAGATGTAGCGGATGTATTTTTAAATACTCTTTAATCTCACTTACTGTACTACCATATATCTCTTGCGTGTTCAGTGTGTACACATAAGTGTTTTGTGCCATATCGAAACTAATACATGGGTTCTTCTCATAATAAACGTACTGCTTTAACTCAGAACAATACCCTTCTCCTTTTGTTATTTTTTTATTATTTAAAAACACAATAAAAATCTGATTATCCGCTAAAACACAGTATCTATCAGCATTTTCAAGGAAACAAACACATCAATTTACTACTTATTTACTACTAACGAATGAGCCTTGATACGCAAGTTTTCCTAGATATGCAAAGATATGGTACAGCACATCAGTATTGAAACAAGAAAAAAATTGAATATTTTATAGACTATGGAACGCCTAAAATGACGTTCCTTTTCT
>ERZ791834.1062-NODE-1062-length-14704-cov-9.39259_pt1 | contig 14704 bp, 7 predicted proteins | sample MGYA00510293_ERZ791834 | MGnify/ENA primary metagenome ERZ791834 (study PRJEB30046, sample SAMN00715253) | human gut metagenome | study: EMG produced TPA metagenomics assembly of the A metagenome-wide association study of gut microbiota in type 2...
CGGTTTTAGAAACTTCATCAACTTTAAGAAACGTGTCTTCATCACTCTGAACATAAAAAAAGAGAAGACCTATCAGGTCCTCTCTAGATGTTAGCTTTTCGTCACCCACTACAGTTGACAAAGAGCCAAAAAAGAGAAGACCTATCAGGTCCTCTCTAGATGTTAGCTTTTCGTCACCCACTACAGTTGACAAAGAGCCGATTTAAACTAGATCGTTTATTATTTACAATTTACACTTCTTTATTTGTATTTTTACGGCGTTTTCCGATATATAGGATACCAAATAAAGACATTATTGCCATACCCACAGTAGTGAGAATTGAAGATTCGTCACCAGTTGATGGCAATTCATTTGCATGTTTAGCCACACGTGAGCCAACAAATGTTTCGCCAGCATTTACAGAACCAGTGTTAGGAAGTTCTTTCTTATCTTTTGCTTTCACAGCTGGAGCTTGATATGTATTATCTTTATTAGTACCTGCAACAGCAGAAGTTTCTGGTGTTGCCGCTGTTGGCATAGCTGGAGCATCCGTTCTAGGAGTTGCTGATGTAGCTGGGATTGGGAAATCAGGAGCTGGTTTTTCAGGTCTTGATGGCGCTGGATTTTCTTTATTTGATTCAGGTAATTTACCTTCATTTAATTTTGATAAATCAAACTCAGGTTTTTCTTCAGTAGTAGCTGCTTCAGCAGCATTCACGCCTCCGTTGAACTCTGGAACTTCATTAACAGCAGCTTCAACAGCGTTAACTCCACCTGTGAATTCAGGTTTTTCTTCAGCTGTAGGAGCGTCAGCAGGATTTACCCCACCATTGAATTCTGGAGCATTAGGAACCGTTGGAACCTCATCCGCTTCCTTAGCAGGTTCAGTAGGTGCTTCTTCATCATTTACGCCACCACTGAAGTCTTTAGGTGCTTCACCTTTAGGAACTTCTTTTAAGTTTTCGATATAGCCTAAAGTCGCGTTGTAATCATCAGTTAATTCATCGATTGCATCTTTGTAAGCTTTTACTGCTTCGTTAACTTCGTCGAATTTAGCTTGAGCTTCATCAGCAACAGTTTTAGCAGAAGCAACAGCAGCTTCTAATCTAGTTACAGCATCTTGTAATCCATCTTGGATAGATTGTTCAGCATTATTTTTCTTAGCTGTTTCAAGAGCAGCTTTAGCTTTTTCTAAAGTTTCTTTTTGTTTATTTAATGCAGCATTTTTTTCTTCTACAGCTTTAGCTTTTTCAGTAGCATCAGCTTTGTCTTTATCAGCTACTTTAGTTAATTTTTCGATTTTTTCAGCTATATCATCAGCGATATCTTGAAGTTTTTTAACGATTGGTTTAGAAGCTTCTTTGTTGTAAGCAGCGTCTAATTTTTCTTTATCAGCTGCTGGAAGCTCAGATAGATCTTTACCTTCTTGTTTTGTAGCACCGATTTCGTCAGCTTGAGGATCTTGATCTTTATTAGCTTCAGCAGTCGCATTTTGATTTTCTAATTCTTTTAGAACATCTCCTGCAGTTAAGTCGCCTTTTTCAACTGCAGCTAAAATATCTTCTTTACCTAATGCTTTTTTAGCTTCTTCTTTATTTGTAATCTTAGCATCAGCATCGATATCTTTTTCTAATTGATCCAAAGCATCTTTAAGAGCAGTTCTAGTTTCTACTTCTTCTTTTTTAAGTTCTTCAACTTTAGCTTTTGCTTTTGCCGCATCTTCTTTAGCTTTAGCTAATTCAGCTTCTGCGTCAGTTTTAGCTTTATCAGCTTCAGCTTTTTTAGTTTCAGCAGCTGTTACATCTTCAGCTTCTTTAGTAGCTTTAGCTGTAGCTTCATCTGCTTTTGTTTTAGCTTCGTCTGCTTTTTTCTGCAATTCAGCAACTTTAGCATCGGCTTCTGCTTTAGCTTCAGCAGCTTTTTCAGCTTCTGTTTTTTCTGCTGGTTTAGCTGGTTCTTCTTCTTTTGGCTTAGCTGGTTCGCTAGCTTCTTTTTCTTTAGCGGCTTTCACTTCTTCTAGAGTTTTGTTGTACTCATCAGTAAGTTTGTTTAGTTCATCAGCGTAAGCTTGAGTATCAGCAGCAGCTTTATCGAATGCATCTTGTGCAGCATCTTTAGCTTTTTCGATACCTTTTACAGCTTTATCTAATGAAGAAACAATATCAGAATCAGAGCCGTTATCTGTAGCTGATTTAAGAGCTTCTTTGGCTTCTTTTAATGTATCTTCTTGTTTTTTAAGCGCTTCAGCTTTTTTATCTTCTTCATCTTTTAATGCATCAGCAGCTTCTTTAAGCGTATCAACTTTTTCACCTAAATCATCAGCTTTATCTTGAAGTTTTTCTGATGCAGGACGAGCAGCATCTTCTTTTTCAGCTTTATCGATTCCAGCTTTAATTTCTTCAGGAAGAGTATCTTTAGTTTTAGCTTCAGCTTGAATTGCTTTAGCGTTAGCTTTAGCTTTTTCATTATCATCTGCTAATTCTTTAAGAACATCACCAGCTTTTAAATCACCAGATTCTACAGCCGCTAATAAGTCTTCTTTACCAAGTACTTTTTTAGCATCTTCTTTGTTTGTAATTTTAGAATCAGTATCGATATCTTTTTCTAATTGATCTAAAGATTTTGATAAAGCATCTTTAGAATCAGCTTCTTCTTTTTTAGCGTCTTCTTCTTTTTTAGCTTCTTCTTTAGCTTTAGCGTCAGCTTCAGTAGCTTTTTCTTTAGCTTTAGCTAATTCTTCGTCAGCTGCAGTTTTAGCTTTTTCAGCTTCAGTTTTTGCAGCTTCTGCATCAGCAGCTTCTTTTTTCTCAGTTTCAAGTTTTTTAGCTGCTTCATCAGCTGCAGGAGTAGTTGTATCTACTTTAGCTTGAGCTTCAGTAACTTTTTCTTCAGCTTTTTTAGCTTCATCTTCAGCTTTTTTAATTTCTGGACTTGTAACTTCTGATTTAGAAGTGTCAGTAGCTCCAGCATCTGCTGGTTGTTCTGTTGTCTCAGAATTTCCAGCAGGGTTAGTTGCTCCATTTGAATTAGTTACTGATGTATCAGGTGTGCCAGCTGGTTGAGCTGAAGTTGTAGTTGTATTGGTAGAAACATCAGCTTTTACAACTGACGGTTGAGATGCAGCAAGCGCAGCACCTAAAACAGCTACACTAGCCAAGCTTGTTAACACGATTTTCTTTCTATCCATTTTTTGGAACCCCTTTCAAAGTCATATCCGAATTTATTGTAACACTTTCTAAAAAGATAATCAAGTAATAGGTTATTTTATTTATATATACTTATGTTAATTTTCAAATACACCTCTCATAGCAGAAAAAGAAAGCCCGTTTTATAAGCTTTCTTTTCATTATTTACATTTTCGATGGTAAATTTTACACTTTTAAACCCACTCACCGTTGGCATTTACTGTGTAACCATTGATTGTAGTGCTTACTGCAAGGGCTCCTGAACTATAAGCATAGTACCAAGTAACACCGTCTTGCAACCAACCAGTCTTCATTCCATCTTCTGCAAAATAATAAGTCTTATCAGCAACTTTTACAAAGCCTAACCTTTTAACACCATCTTTTTCATCTATAGTTTTTGTCTTAATCTTTTTTCTTCAATCCAAGAAATGCAGCTACAGTAAACATTATTCCGGCAACTAATGACATGAAGACTTCGCTAACTGTTCCAGTTTTTGGCAACCTATCATTGTTAGTAGTTGATTTACTATCAATATTGGTATGTTTATTATCTATATTCTCTGGTTCATTAAGATAAACTTTCTTCTTATTTTCAAAGTTTTTATCATTTTCATCAGGAACTGTAACTTTGACATCCTTAGTTGAATCAGATTTGTGTGAATGATTTTCTCTTTGTAAATCCTCCTTTTTGTAATTTTCATCTAAGTGACTATGATTTGCTTGCACGTTATCTTTCTTTTTCGATACATCAAAAGTAGGTTTATTTTCCTCCTCCTTTTTCTCCTCTATTTTCTTGAATACAGGTTTTATAAGGGTATCTTTTGATACATTAATAACATAGCCAGCGTCTTTTTTCCCTTCGACACCAGAAATTTCCCAGCCATCAAATTGATATCCTTTTTCTAATTCACCCTTATAGAGAGGTAAAATGAAATCTTCTTCCGACACTATCGTTGAACTCATTTCTTTTCCATTTTGAATGGTCACAGTCACCGTATGAGGTTTTAGTTCGCTCACCTCTCCCGTATCTTTGTTTAAAATGAATTCTTTTACGGTTGTATTTCTTGCAAAATCTTTTACAACAATCTTAATGTTTAGTGTCTTATCTGTTAGTTGTTTAATATCATCAAATGACTTATATTCTTTTCCATTTACATAAATATGTTTGTCTTGAATCTCACCATCGAATCCGTTATTTCTTTTATCATTGATATTAAAGACTACAGATTTTCCGTCAGCATATTCAATACTAGTATTTCCTTTAGGATCAATGTTTACTTCTGGTTTAACATTATCATATAAAAATTGATAGTGTACTCCAACCGCTTTCGCATTCAAATCGCTATAGCCAGTTTGAAGATAAACATTTCCATCCATATCTGTTACCTTATCTGGGAATCCGTTTGCTTTATAGTCTTTCATTCCCCAGTCCATGATGTCACCGTCTTTAACATTAAGCTTAATGTTAAAATCTCTAGTGTTATCAGTGTGTAAATCTCCGTAGATTAAATAATTATCTACAACCGATTCATTAACTCTCAACTCCCAGTTAAAACCACCCTTATCAGAAATCTTACCTCTTAAATAAAATTCTGGATTTCGCACATAAATTTTATTAGATTTAGATGGATTAAAGTAGTTCTTGTCCATTGAAAGATTTACTGGTTTGGTATCAATAAATAACATAGAGCCATCTTCTTTTATAGCTTCTACGTTGGACCTATCCTCCCCATGATACTCTTTAGCATCTTTACCAAATAATACCAGTTTAGAAGAATCTGTTACAAGATTTCCATCTTTATCGATTGCCTCCCCTTTATCATTCATTTTAAAGGTAAACACTTGATATTTTACAATGTTAAAGCCATCCAAAGCCGACATTAATACTGATTGAGTACTTCTTCCATCTTCAACATTTCTACTATCAGCATAAATTATTTTTTCTGATAGGACTCTTAGATTAGGATTGGCCTTTTGTATTTTTGCTATATCTTCCTGGCTATAAACTCCATTTCCTTCTAACATATCCGTTTTTCCAGGATTATAGGTAGTCACTTTTAGTGCATAGCCTTTTCTTAGAATGATGTTATCCTTTAACAGATATTGTTGTTTTTCTGAATCAGAATAGATTTTACCAGATTCCATTTCCGTTAAATTGTTTGGTTTGTTCTTTGAAAGATCACCTTCTCCTAATTCTATGACATTCCCATAACTTGATGCATAGGGATATTCTGTTTTAGTTTCCTTATTTTTTTCAGGCATTCTAATTTTAGTTTCAGCTTTTATCTGATCATCATCTGTAACAAAGAATCTCATATCTCCTGCAAAAGCTAATCCATCCACACTATCATTAATATTAGCGTATAAATCAAATGTCATCGTTTTTGAGTGGGAATCATACTTAGTCGTTTTGATTTCTATAGATTTATAGTTATTGCCGTAATATACCTTGGCATTTTTAGAAACATTACTTATCTTTCCAAGAATTTCAAAGTGTCCATCTTTAGACGGGCTTAGAACACCATAAATTTTTGATTTGATTTCGTCAAGTTTTTCAGTTTCATATTGTAAGGCACTACCATCGTCATAAGCAATGATATTTCCCTTATCATCGTATTTATAATCGTATTCCTCTGTTCTCTTACCAGTTTCACTTGTAAAGTCATCAACTTCTCTAAATTTCTTTTTAATGAGATTTTTTAAGTCTTTACTTTCAAAATCTCTAATTGTTGAAATGGATTTATTGATAGTCAAGCTAGATTTTTCTTCGATAGACTCTTCATTTTCATGATGATGTTCTACCTCAGTTGTCTCTTTGTTTAGGCTATCATCTTTAACATTTTTTAAATTCTTAAATTTAGATTCAGGAATTTCTCCAAGTTTTTGGTATTTAGATGAATCTTGATCAGGATCTACTAGATAATAGGAAATCATCCCCTTTTCATCAGCATGATCAGCAAATTTAATTCTATGAATCTTTGTGAAATTGCTAGATCCATCTAATGCAATGACTTCAATGATTTTTCCTCTTAAATCTCCTGCACCATTAATTTCATAAATGGTATTTCCGTCTTTGTCAAGTTTTCTATTTCTTCCTTGACCCTCACCTGCATAAGTTACTTCAAGATTTTTCTCAACATCTCCATCTTCATTAACAAGAGCAGCTCCTGCATACCAAACTTCGTTTGCAATCTCGTCAAATTTTTCAGGATGTTCTTTTTGATCTCTCGCAAATAGGGTTTCATTCTTGTATTGATCTTTTACCTTGTGATAAGTATCCTTTGTAATCAACTTAATTTTTTCAGGATTTGAAAAATCAACCGAAACAATTTTAGGAGCTGTGTTATCAATTTTTACAGGAATATAGGAAATTTGCCATGGGTAATCTTTAGTTAATCTATATTTAAATTTATAGAAATATTGACCTTCTGCAATCGGTTCAAATTGTCCTCTTATCTTAGTAGCAGGATCTTTGATATCCTTGCTTTCTGGGGCATTTTCTTCTCTACCTCTAGGATTATAAATGAGTCCATCCCATTTCAAGTCACCCCAAACTTTTAGCTTAGAAGATTGGATTCCCTTAGCATCATTTCTCTTAGAGTTTAAAATTCCTTTAATGAAGTGTTCTCTCGAAATGACTTTTAAGTCTTTTTGATTTTCTCCCTCTTTATTTGTATTTACTATTGAAATCAATCCTTCTTCAGCACTTCTTAATACAAGTGGAGAAGGTGTTAATCCTCTCTCAAGTTGAGCATCTTGATGATTTCCATTTGAATCTAAAGGATAAATGTTAGCAATCTTAGAACCACTTGATGATGGTACGTTGATCCCTTCGTTATTGAAAGCAAATAATTCTGGATTTTGATCTAGGGATGTTCTATTTTTATCTTTTCTATTTTGTATAACTCCAGCTGGATTAAATTTATCTATACCATGTTCTCCACCAATCCCCTTATTTAAGGTTCCTGGAATTTTCGGTTTGCCATCATCATCATAACCTTCCATTGTTTTTGATCTTGAACCTTCTTCCCAGGCCCATTTATCAAGGATTGGTTCGTGGTTCCAATCTCCAGCAAATCCCATTAGAGGCATCGATAAAGAAGGTTGGAAGTTTATTTTCTTTCCGTTGGAGTTCAGAGCTTCCATTTCTTCCACTGACTCAAAATGAATAAATGATTCTACAAATTTATTTTTGTTTTTAGCCTCCCCAACATTTATAACCGCATTTAAATCAAAGCTAGAATTTGGGCCTATAGTGAAAGTGTCATGCTCAAATGTAATATTTGCTCCTTTGATTTTTTCTGGGTGGATTTCCGGAACAATTTGCTTCCCATCTGGAGATTTTTCATCTTTGTATGTTTCATCCAGTTTGAGTCTGTCAGTTAGAGCATCTGTAGTTATAGCAGATGCTGAAACTTTAAAGGTTAAAGGCCTGTTTGATGTATTGTGAAGCTTAATTGTAAAATATTTTTTATCTCCTTTTATTTCTTTAAGAGAAATAGAACCATAAGAGTTTACCAAACCTTTAGAATCCGTGTTTTTAAAAGTAGCTACGACTTCATTTCTCAAAGCATTGGCAACATTAATTAGCCCTGCTCCCTGTTGTCTAGGTGATGCAAAGTATTGACTTTTTTCTTTCCAAGAAGTTGCATCCATCATAGGGCGTGCAGTATTTTGTAGGGCTATTTTTGTAAGACTTGTAAGATCTATTTTGTCATCTCCCTTAAGATTTTTCAACACAGGTCTTTCAAGCATTTCTTTTAATTTTGGTCTAATCAAAACAGTAGAAGCTGCCACGATTGGAGTTGCCATACTAGTCCCTGACATATAACCATAAGTTGATTTCCCATTAATGACATTGAGAGTGGATTTAATATTTTTACCGGGTGCTGAAACATCCGGTTTTAAAAGTAAATCTATTCTTGGCCCCCAAGATGTGGACCCTGCTGGAACGATGATCTCTTCTTTATACAGTTCTTTGTCTGTGTCAGGTGCAAACTTAAAGTCAATCTCTTTTTCGTCACCTACATTCGGTTTATTAGAATTATAGCTTGCCATATCAATTGGATAGTATTGCTCCAATTTATCTTTAAAATCTTCTTTATTATTCCTTTTAACCTCAGTTTTTTTGGCAGGGTTAATCATGTTCCATAACTTTACACCATCATCTCCTGAAATTGAAAAAACTTGACTAGTAGTTCCTTCATCCTCCTCATATCCCATAGCTGGAAGCTCTGTCCAATTATCTCTATTGTAGTAATTGACAGTATTTACAACCATAATGGCGCGTGCGCCCTTATCCGTTGCTCTTTTAAAAGCATCTTTTAAATCCTTGGTATAAATTCGATCCATTACTGCAATTTTGCCCTTAAGATCCAATCCTATCAAATCTTTGTCTTGACCTTTGCCTATATATACAAAGTTTAATTTACTAGGAGCTTTTGAACCGTCTTCATTTGTTGTGATTTTATTCTTATCGAAAAAGGCACCTATATTTCTGTATTTAAAACTTTCTCCACCTATGTTAACTTTATCAAACTCAACTGTTTGATTTTTAGCAGATGCGACCGCTATCGCATCTTCATGTGCTGCAGTTCGTGTTACATTTCCAGTGTCGGTCATTTTCAGATTATTATTTGCCACTAAATCCCATGAAGAACTTGAAGCAGAAGTCGCATAGTTACCCGTAGCTACAACCATTGGAATGCCTGCTTTTCTTAATGCTCTAATAGCTTGCCAATATTTCTCACCTACAAGACCTGTTCCTGTAAAGCCAGATGATATCGAAACAACATCGACATTGTGTTTGATCGAATCTTCAATAGCATGAAACATTGTTTCATCTCCTGCGAAGCCAGATCCTGCGTCAGAGTACATTTTATAAGAGAAAATCTGTGCATTAGGAGCAATTCCATCTATTCCGTTAAAGTTTTTAATATCTTTTTCAGTATCATTTCCCGCAAGAATCCCTGCAATATGCATCCCATGTGGATCAAAAAAATCGCTTCCATCATCAGCTTTTTCTACAGTAATTTTACCACCATTATAATAATTGAAAGCATGAGGGATTTTATCACTCAACCAGAAATTTTTATCAGTACCTTTTAAGTCTTCTTTTTTAAATCTCATTGAGCTTTTAGCATCATCATCAATCCTCATGGCCTTATGCCTATAATCCGTTCCCGTATCGATATTTGAAATGACCATACCTCTACCATCAAAGTTTTTCCCAAATGGTGCATTGATAGATTTTAGGTAATCGATTGCCTCTTCAACTCCAATTTCTTTTCTAGCATGATTCATCATAGGTTGGACTTTTTGTGACCTTTCAACCGATGAAATACCTTCTATTAGTTTAATTTTGTCCAGAGTATCTTTGGTTGTTTCAATAGCGCTACCGTTAAAAATTCTATCATAAGTATATAAAACTTTTGTATTCTTAAGATTTGATAGTTCCTTGATTGCTTTTTCTCCAGATTCTTTATCTTTAAATTCAGCAATATAGACAAGTTTATCCTCTTTTTGGGGACTTTCTGGTTCTTTACTTGCAGACGAGTCCGCTTTATCTCCTTGGGATTGATTGGAATTTTCTTCTTTGATTTTTGCTTCTTCATTGCTAGTGTTATTGTCTATCACAGGATTTTTACTAACAACTTCTTTTTCCTCAATAATTGTTGTTTTCTTTTCTTCAGTATCCTTTGAAGTTTCTATAACATTATGAGTATCTTCAAGTTTTTCTTCGTTTTCGTTTTGTTTATCTATTACTGTTTCTTTATCAGATATTTTTAAGGAATCTTCAGAACTAGGTGTATCTGCTAGGATTACCTCATTAGGGACATATGCTGCTAAAATAACTGCAGCTGTGGTTAATGACAATACTGTACTTTTTTTCATTTCAATTCCTTACATATTTATTTAACTTCCAATAGATAGTAAACTTTAACTTTGCTAGCATTTGTTATAAAAAGTTTTACTAATACTCTTCGGAGATCGCTTCAAACCGAGTCAACGTCGTCTTAGCGTATGTATGGTTACTGACTTCGTTAGTTCTATCTACAACCTCAAAGCAGTGCTTTGAGCAACCTGCGGATAGTTTTCTAGTTTGCTATTTGATTTTCATCGAGTATAAGTATTATCTAGGAAATAGAGTAGTACATTTATATATAATTGTTAGCTCTCCAAAAAAATAGTATATCATTTAAAAAATGTAAGTCAAGAAAAATTAACATACATTAATTTATTTTTTTATACTAATTAAAAATATTGAGTCAACAACTTTCGTAGTTAGCTGGGGTACATTATCAGAACATTCACACCATCAAAAATAGTAGCAATCAATTTAAAGCACTAGCAACATCACAAAGTCAAACATCATTAATGAAATACCAGCGCTATTAAACAATATAAAAAACCGCTAAGAATAAGACTTAACGGTTATCGTCTACATATCTATTTTTTCAAATCCTCAGTCGTTTATCTACCTATAACCTAGGCTTCACGAGTGCCTTGCTCTACCAACTGAGCTAAATCGGCGATTACGTTTACAGTGTAGCACTCTGAGAATAGATGTCAGGGAATTGTCATCTCTATTAGAAAAAGCCTGTCCTCAGACAAGGCTTTAAGTTTCTTCATCTTAGGACCCAGCACTTTCATAAGAATCCAAGCCCCTGTCCCAGAGTTTAAGGGAAATACCAAAAAAGACAAGGGAGATCAAAATCAAACCACCGATGTTAAAGAGCCCATTCTTGCCCTGCAAGAAATAGCTAGCAGGATAATAGGCCGTAAAGGCAAAAGGTACAATAAAACTGATTAACCAACGAAGAAATGAATTATAAATTGAAATGGGATACTTGGCAAAATCATTGAACATATAAAAAATGTAAATCATAGCGCCTGACTGCTTGGTCCAAAAAGCAATACTGGCTGTCGCAATTTTCAAGGAAGTATAAATCAAGGTCGCAAATGGTATGCAGACTAGAAAAAGTAGAAATTTGGGAAGCGTCCAAGCAATGCTTGATACTGTTGTTCCCAATAGAATGCAACCGACTAAAAGTTCGCCCAAAGCATCAATCTGAAAGGTCTCAACTAGGATGTGAAAGAGAGGATTGATAGGACGAGTTAGGTACTTGTCAAACTCCCCTTTTCGGACTAGTCGTTGACCTAAAGCCCAGAGATTGTCAAACAAGAGATGGTCCAATCCCTTGGGAATCAAGGAAAATCCATAGATAAAGGCAATTTCTTGAAAAGTCCAACCTTCTAGAGATGGAATATGTTGAAAGATGACATTGAGAAACAGGAGGTTCAAGCCTTGAGTCAGAAAGACTCCCAAGACACCAACTACAAAATCGACCTTGTACTCCATGATTTGCTTGATGTATTGTCTGATAAAAATCAGATGCATGCGTTGATATTTTTTCATACTAACCTCCCTGAATGGTGATAAATGACTGGACTCGTTTCCAAATCAACTGAGACAAGCCCACCATCACTATAAGCCAGAAAAGCTGAAGCAAAAGTGCTTGAAGAATCTGACTAGCATCGTATTTCCCAACAATAATCATGACCGGAGTGTAAATTAAGGATGAGAAAGGTAAGAAGGACAGAATATCTGAAATGACCTTTGGAAAGAAAGCCAAGGGAATCAAACTCCCAGACATAAAGGCCACTATGGAAGTCTTAAGTAGGTTGGAACCCCAAAGATTTTTAAATACAAAGGCTGAAAATCCAAAGCAGATATTAAAGAAAAAGTTAATCAGATAGGCCAGCGTTAAGCTAAAAAGATAAAGGGTAGTTAGTCCCAGCACTTCTACAATCCCTTGCCCAGATAAGATTTTCATCAAAACAATGACACTTAAAAATGGCAGTCCAACAGAGATAAAAATCAACCACTTGGAACCAAGCTCCGTAAAGAGGTAAGAAGCCGCAAAATGCACTGGTCGCAACAAGCGCATGATAATGGAACCATCCTTGACCTCATCACCAATCATAAAGGAAGAATCCGACCTAGTCAGAAGATTAGTCACAAAACTCATGATGATGTAGAGGGTGATATCTGCCATACTGAAGCCCTGAATCAAAGGCTCCTGGGAGGAATCAAAGACAGCCTTCCATAGATAAAAAGCCACAAAAGCACCCATGACATCGCCAATCCGATAAAGAATAAAGTTGACTCGATAGCTAATCAACTCCTGAATCCCTGCATTGATAAAGGGTTTATAACGTCTCCACAATTTGACCATCTTAGAGCTCCTTTCGATAGAAGCGACGGATAATATCTTCAATATCCGTATCTACCATCTTCAAATCACGGACCTCAAAATCAGATAAGGTTTGCTTGATAATATCGGCCGACTGGTAGCGGGAACTATCGAATTCAATATTGAGAGTATTTCCTTGTCTATCAATGGACATATCAGGCAAGCCCTCATAATGAGAGACTAGATGATTTTGACCTGGCGTCAGGTCAAAGGAGAGAGTCTTCATCTTGCCAAAGGTCTCCTTGAGCTGGCTAACCGTTCCATCAAAAATCTCTTGCCCCTTATCAATCATAAAAATCCGATCACAGAGTTGCTCAATATCACTCAAATCATGAGTAGTCAAGAGAATAGTTGTCTCTTCCTCCTGATTAATCTGGGTAATGGCCCGACGAATGTTGTCCTTGACCGACACATCCAAACCAATAGTCGGTTCATCTAAAAAGAGAACCTTGGGATTGTGAAGCAAGGAAGCCGCAATATCCGCCCGCATCCGTTGACCTAGTGAAAGAGTTCGTACGGGATCCTTGATAAAGTCCTTCAAATCCAAGACTTCATTCAAAAAGTCCATACGCTTATGGAAGAGCGAGTCTGGAACATCGTAAATTTCTTTTAAAACCGTGTAGGTCTCTTGCAGTGCCAAATCCCACCATAGCTGGGTACGTTGTCCGAAGACCACTCCAATATCCTTGACATAATCTTGACGATTATCCTGGGGAATCTTGCCGTTAATCCGACAAAAACCAGATGTTGGTTTCAAAATTCCTGTCAGCATTTTGATTGTTGTCGACTTTCCAGCTCCATTTGCTCCAATGAAACCTAAAATCTGCCCCTTAGGAACCTCAAAGGTCAAATCCTTGACCGCTTCAAAGGTCTGTTTTTCAGGATGAATAAAGGAGCGCAAAGCACCCTTCAAGCCCGGTTCCTTAACAGTCTTCACAAAATTTTTCTGAAGATGTTCCACTTCTATCATTGCCATATCTATCTCCCTATCGTAAAAAAATCAACAAATCTTGTCATCTAAACACAAAAAGCCGATTTCTCATCTCCTAAAATCTGCCATCTTTCTCACACCAGAAGGCCTCAGTATGACTCTATTATAAAACAGTTAAAAAAGGAAACCAAGTATTATTCTCACAAAAGAGAAAATAGTTTTGATATTTTAAAAAAACAAAAAAATCTGTCTATAAAGACAGACTCAGAATGTATGATCTAAAGCATTTATAGGAAAACATACTTGGCGGTATCTAGCACTGAAGGATTGGTGTATATAACAAGTCTTTTAGCCACCAAGTCTGGATTAAAGGTGGATTTGGAACTCTTCCAATTCTCCTCACCCCAACCAGTCTTTTTCTTTGGCAATGCGGACTGCTTCTGTTCTATTGCCTGCATCAAGTTTGGTCAGGATGGCTGTCATGTAATTTCGGACAGTTCCATTTGAAAGAAAGAGGCTTTCAGCAATTTCTTGGTTGGTTGACCCTTGAGCTACCATGGCCAAGACTTCTTGTTCACGTTGGCTGAGTGGATTATTATCAAAGGCGACACCTTCAACCAGCTCTGGTGAGTACTCCTTTTGACCTGCTAGGACGGTATGGATGGTCGCCATGAGGTCACTGATGGAACGCTCTTTGAGCACATAGGCATCCACCTGGGCTGCAAGGGCTCGTTTAAAATAGCCTTTTCGTTTGAAGGTGGTCACAATAACGACCTTCGTTGCTCTTTGATTAGCACGAATCCACTCCAGGACATCAAGGCCTGGCTTAACTGGCATTTCAATGTCTAAAATGGCTACGTCAACTTTTTCTTTTTCCAAGAGAGCAATGGCTTCTTGACCATCACTGGCCGCATGGACCTCTTCGACATCGTCTTCCAACATGAGGAGCTGGCAGAGGGCATCCCTCAACATTGACTGGTCTTCGGCAACTAATAATTTCATGCTTTTCCTCCCTCTTTCAAATGCACACGAATGATTGTTGGATGCGATTGAGACAGGATTTCTAAGTCTCCATCTACCAAACTGAGGCGCTCTCTGATACTGTGTAGTTCTTGTCCAGTGACTTCCTCAAAGCCACAACCATCATCCTCAAACTCAAGGACAATACCATGATCACGGCTTAGACGAATCTGACAGCTATCGGCCTGGCTATGTTTGATGACATTATTGGCCAGTTCACGAAGCACCATGGACAAGGTCGACTGGCTAACAGGTGACAGGCTGTCTAAGTCAAGGCTACTATCCACGGTCAAGACGATATCCGATAGGTCAAAGAGTCGCTCGAGTTCCA
>ERZ791834.1065-NODE-1065-length-14678-cov-2.97832_pt1 | contig 14678 bp, 14 predicted proteins | sample MGYA00510293_ERZ791834 | MGnify/ENA primary metagenome ERZ791834 (study PRJEB30046, sample SAMN00715253) | human gut metagenome | study: EMG produced TPA metagenomics assembly of the A metagenome-wide association study of gut microbiota in type 2...
CAGCTGAGCTAAAGCGCCACATCTTTTTTCTGCCCGTTATAGCTCATTTAGGCTAAATACTGCTCTACGCTTAGGAGGCGATTGCATTATCCAGCTATGCTACGAGGACAAAGCCTCTATTATCCTAACAAATATTTATTTAAAATACAATCTATGTATCTAATTCTTTCATTTTATTACGAAAGTCAATGATATCATTAAAAAGCATACGAATGACACAAATCATTGGTACTCCAAGGAACATTCCAATAAAGCCAAAGAAATGTCCAAAGACGGTAATAGAAAGTAAAACCCAAAATGGTGAAATACCAACAACATCTCCTAGAATCTTTGGTCCTAAGAATAAACCATCAAATTGTTGTAAAGCAAAGACAAAAACTAAGACCGCTAAAGCATGGAATAAATCTCCTGTCATCAAGGCTACAAGAACAGCAGGAAACCCACCGATAAATGGTCCAAAATAAGGAATCATATTCGTAATCAAAATAAAGACAGCAAGAATTGGGAAGAATTTTACTTTTAAAATAGCGAGTCCAATAAATGCGATAATTCCAATAATTAACGAATCTAAGAATTTACCATAAATAAATTGTCCAAAGATTCGATGTGAGCGTACTGCATAATCATGAATAAGTTCTATTTTTTCTTTTGACATAAAAAGTGAACATAAACGATCAAAGATACCTACAAGCTTTTTTGCTTCAATTAAAACATAAGGTGTAAAAATCAAACCTAAAACAGCTGTAATAATCGTACTTCCTGCTTTAAAGAGAGTCCCAAGTGTCGCAATAGGATCAATAGCTTCAATTGAATTAACATATTTAACAACCATTTCATCTATCTTAATGATAACTTCACTGGCAAGATTACTTCCTAAATAAGTTTCCAATGTTTTTTCAAAGTTTTTAATATACAAGGTTAAATTATCCGCAATATTAACAACATAATTGACAAGTGCTGGAATGATTGCAATCATTAAAACAACAATAATTAAAACAAAGACAACAAAAACAAAAATAGAAGAAATTGTATGACTATATTTAATAAGCTTTTTATTTTGAAAAGAATCTAAAAACATTTCAAATTTATAAACCAATGGTTGTAAAAAATAAGCAAGTATTGCTCCTACTATTAAAGGAATAAAAGCTGATAAAATATTGGAAAACAATGAAATATCAAATGTTTTATAAATAAAAATAATAACACACGCACACAAAATAATTCCTACATAATTCTTTACTGTCCTCATTTTAAACCACCTCAAACTTTTTTCCATTATATCACACTCTCTATATTTTTACGATGCTTATTCCAACTTCTTAATAATCTTTTTATATAATAAATACTCATTTTTTCATAAACTTCTTGAGTCTTTAAATCTACTAAACAATAATCTTGTTCATATTTTATAATGGTCAAACCATAATGATATAAACCACTAATGATATCAATATCCAATAAAAAAACCTCCTTTACACATTCTATGTATAAAGTGAGGTATTATAATAAATAAATAATAAATAGCTTAAAGACAACAAAAAGCCACCTATAACATCAGAAAAATAATGTACACCTAGATAAATTCTACTTAAACCTATTAATAAAATCATCATTGCTAATAATGTCATGATAAGTTTTTTATATTTTAAAGAACTTTGATAAACTTCTATAATCAATAATCCATAACCAATCATTGCTGACATACTATGTCCACTAGGAAAACTATAATTTGTTTCTTTTACTAAATGTAATCTTTGAGGAGGTCTTGGTCTTTTAATAATATATTTAATAAGTCTATTTATTCCTTGTCCTATTAGTAAATGGATACCTATCAAAAGTTCTTTTTTATCTTTTAAAAACATTAATACTACAACTAATAAAACATAAAACCATGTACTTCCTAATGTTGAACAAAGTTTAAAAAAGGATGTCATAAAATCACATCTTAAATTTTGTACTAAATGATAAATCATCCAATCTAATGGTTGGATGATTTGAAAATAAATCAATAAATAATCTAAAACAAATAAACTTAAGGGTATAACAAATAATAATTTCTTCTTCATTCTATTCCTCTATTTCTAATTGATATACTTTTTCAAATATTTTAATTAACATATCATATAATTTTTGATTATTACTACTTAATAAAAATCCATAAACACGTTTTGTAAGTGCTTTGTATAATTTAGGATCATTAAATCCTAAATATGCATTTAATAATTCAATTTGTTCCTTTTGATTTGATTTTAATAATAAATAAACAGTAAGCACATAGACCTTTGATAAATATTCAATAACATAAGTTCTTTGTCTTCTACTCTTTAATGAATAAACATCATATAAATCCCATAAACTTTTCATTAAATCTATATAGCTATTTGATTTAGAAATATGAATTTTTCGATGTGATCCATAACAATGAAATGGTACATTTAAATAATACATTGATTTAATATAAGGAATTATTCCATAAACGGTTAACTCATTATAAAAAATATTTTCTTCATCCGTTTTTATTTTTCTTAGAGTACTTGTTTTAATAATAACTGATCCTAAATCTATTTGAAAATGCTTATGAAATGCTTTTATATTATGCCATTCAAAAATAGTTTCTGTTGGAAAAATATTTTTATATGAAACTCTTTTTTCTTTTTTTTGAGGAACTACATATTTATAATCTGTAAGTAATACATCTAAATTTGCTTGAATACGAATAAAATCACGAATTGTTTCTACAACACTTACAAGTGATGGTTGATCTAAATAATCAAAGCATTGAAGTATCTTAAAATAAAGTCCTTCGCTATATTTTAAAGCTGTTTTTAAAAAAGGAACATCTTCTTTAGTTGTAATAACTTTAACGGTATCTGGATAAGCTTCTTCATATTCTCTAGCAACTTGTAAAGTTTCATCATGTGAATGACGATCAACAATTAAAACTTCTACCTCATCTTTCATTAAAAGACATGAGTTAATTGCTTTATGCATTTCCATAATTGAGTTATAACAAGGGATACATACTGTTAGTAATTTCATAATTAAAATCCTCCAAAAATATTTTATCATAATTTATCTATTAGTTCACGTTTTATTGCATTTACCTTGATTTTATGCTATTTTATTAAGGTATCTAAAGGAGGAAATTATATGCATTTTGTTATTAATGTATTTGTTACAGCTGTATGTTTTATCTCTATTATTTTATTTAAAGAGATTCTTAATAAAATTGTGAAAGTCTTATTAAGTGTTATTGGATGTGGTACATTATCTTATGCACTTGCTATTCTTGTTAAAAAATGTGGAGAATGGTTTGGATGCTGGTCTGGTGATGCTCAATATATCAAAAGCGATTTCTTATGGATTTATGCTATTGTTCTAGTTGTTTATATTATTATTAATATTATTGCTAAAAAAAATAAAGCTTAATTTTCAAGCTTTATTTTTTTATACCCACTGCTTTTTTAGCCAGTCCATCAGCAACTTCATTATAATAATCCCCACTATGTGCTAAAACCTTTTGAAAATAAATATCTATCTTCTTTTTCATATCATTGATTGTTTTAACATAATTTTGAGTTTGTTCCTTATTTGCTTTCCATAAACCTGTCGCCCATTTTTCAATACCTTCATAATCATAATAAATGCAAATAGACTCATAATGATGATCAATCGCATATTGAATAGCATTCATACACCCAAGAATTTCTCCTGAAACATTACGCATTGAAGAATACTCAGGAATATTCCCTTTACCTAATAATTGTTGAATGACTTGTTGCCCTTCAATTAAAACACAACCATAGCCATATTCTTTTGTTTTAATATTATAACTGCCATCAACATAAGCAAGTAAAGTTAAATCATCACTTACTTTTTTTACTTCTTTACCAATAAATGCTTTTGCTTCATCTTCACTTGTAAAAGATTTATAAACTGCTCCTGAATAACCATTAACTTGTTCTTTACATTCATCCCATGACATATAAATTCCTGGTTTTTTTCCTTCTTTTACTGCATAAAATTTTGCCATAATAAACTCCTTTGCTTATTCTATTTTATTATAATCATTGAAACAATGATTGTATATCTTTTTTAATTGTTTTAAAATGTATATAGTATATTTAAGTGAGGTAATAACATGAAACGTTGTCTTATTATTATAAATCCATCATCTGGAAAACATATTATTCAAAATAAACTAGATCGTATTATTGGTCAATTAACATTACAAAACATTGTAGAACATTTTGAAATATTTTATACAGAAAAAAAAGATGATGCCTATTATAAAGCAAAAGACTGTGATGAAAATCAATATGATTTTATCATGTCTGTTGGTGGTGATGGTACTTTAAATGAAGTTATTTCTGGAATGGTTGATAGTCATAAAAAAATTCCTTTATGTATTTTAGCAGCAGGTACCGTTAATGATTTTGCTAATTATTTAAATATTCCAAGTTCAGTAAATGGTATTGTGGAAATGATTAAAAATTTCAACGTTATTTCTAGTGATGTTGGGAAAATCAATGACCAATATTTTATTAATGTAGCAGCAGCGGGAATGTTTTCTGATATTTCGTTTGTTGTATCAAAAGAAGAAAAGAAAAAATTTGGTCCTTTAGCTTATTATTTTAAAGGAATGACACAACTTCCTCAACAATTATCAACAAATCTTCATTTAAATGTAACTGTGGATAATGAATCTTTTGAAGAAGATGCTTATATGTTTGCAATTACAAACACTAATCGTGTTGGCGGTTTCGATGGTATTATTCCTTTTGCAGATATCAATGATGGTAAATTAGATTTAGTGATTGTAAAAAGATGTTCAATCACAGATTTAATTGCACTCATTAAAGATTATCGTTTTGGTAAACACGATAAGAGTCCTTTTATCCATTATATTCAAGGACAACATATTCACATTACTTGTGATCAAAATCTTACAATGGATATAGATGGTGAAGAAGGCACACATCTTCCTATTGATGTACATAATTTACAAAAATCAATTCAATTATTAGTTCCTTTAAAATAATATTTAAAAAGAAATCATTGCTTTTCATGATTTCTTTTTTTTGTTTAATGAATTAACTTTAAAACATCATTTTCACTTTGTATATCAAAAATAGATACTGTAAGCTTATTTAGTTTTTCCATCGTACTACTTCTCATCGTATTTTCTGTTTCTTTTGATAAATCTCCTAACTTACATCTTAATTGCATTAATAAAGTATTTTGTTTTTCTTCTAATTTACCTTCATTTCTTCCAACAAGAATACCTTCTTCACGTCCTTCACTTCTAAATCCTTCTGCCATTCTTTCCATTCCTTCGCACATATCCATCTCATCTCCTTCTACAATATCTTTAATCATATCCAAACTCCCTGTAATTATCGCTGCATAAATCAAATTATTGGTATTCATCTTTCTTTTTTGATGTAATTTTATATAGTCTCCCTTATACATTGCTTGAATGGCTTCTATAAAATAGCGTGTTTGTTCATCTTTGATCTTACTTGTATCCATTTCTTTAACATCTACTAAGATGATTTTCCAATCATTAAAGTATTTCTTTAATTCTTCTGGTATTTCAAAATAATCACTGAGTTTTACAGGTACATTCCATTTCTTTGGTCCTGTATAAAAGGCAACCATGATTTGTGGTACTAATCTTTTATACTCTTTATTTTCTAACTGTTTTAAATATTCCAACATTTCATAGATGGCACATCTAACCACCATTGCTTGATCAACACTACTTTGATGTTCTACTCCTAGTATACAGTAGATTCCATTAATATCACTTTTAACAACAATATCTCTTCTTCTTTTTTTATCCTCTATTCTTTTTGAATCATTGATAATAAAAGCTGTATCATTTTCATAGCGCACAAGATTTTCAGGATGAATGAGTTGTTCTCCTTTAAATACAACTGCATTAATAAAAGATGCAAAACTGACATCATTACTTAAGAATGTCCGACATACACTATCAGAGGTTACCTTATTGATGGGTATCATACACATTACCTACTTTCTATTGAGTTGAAGTAACGTCATCTAGATTTATTACAAATAGATTATAACATGTATGTACTTAATATTTGTCCCAAGTTTGTCTCACAAATGTCTCATTTCTTATACTTATTTTATCTTTCAATTTTTCTTCTTTCAATGGACGTTTAGTCCAAAGAAAAAGCTATTGATGGATTAATCCATTTCAATAGCTCCTGTATATAATTGATAATATTTACCTTTTTCTTTAATCAATGATTGATGATTTCCTCTTTCAATAATATGACCTTGTTCTAAAACCATAATACAATCACTATTTTTAATCGTTGATAAACGATGGGCAATAACTAAAGTTGTTCTACCATGCATTAATTTATCCATACCATCTTGTACAAGTTTTTCTGTACGAGAATCAATCGATGAAGTTGCTTCATCTAAAATCAATGCTGGTGGATTAGCAACAGCAGCACGGGCAATCGCTAATAATTGTCTTTGTCCTTGAGATAAATTAGCTCCATCTCCTGTAAGCATTGTTTGATAACCCTCTGGTAAATGTTTTACAAATAAATCAGCATTAGCAAGTTTTGCTGCCTCAATACATTCTTCATCCGTAGCATCAAGACGACCATAGCGAATATTATCCATAACTGTTCCAGTAAATAAATGTGTATCTTGTAATACCACACCTAATGATCTTCTTAAATCATCTTTTTTAATCAATTTAATATCAATACCATCATAAGTAATTGATCCTTTTTGAATATCATAGAAACGATTAATTAGGTTAGTAATCGTTGTTTTACCTGCACCTGTCGCTCCAACAAAGGCAATCTTTTCACCAGGATTTGCATAAACGTCAACATTGTGTAAAACCATACGATCATCAAAATAACCAAAATCAACACCTTCTAAACGAATATCACCTTTCATTTCTACAAGTTCAACTTGTCCATCCTTGCGTGGATGTTTCCAAGCCCAATGTCCAGTTCTTTTATCTGTTTCAACCATTTTTCCATCAACAGTTTCTACACGACATAAAGTCACAACACCTTGATCGTCTTCACTTTCTTGATCTAATAAATCAAAAATACGTCCTGCACCTGCTTGTGCCATCGCTACAGCATTGATTTGTTGAGAAATTTGTCCAATTGGTTGATTAAAGCTTTTATTAAGTGTTAAGAAAGCAACAAGTGTCCCAATTGTAAGTGAGAAATGTCCATTTAAAGCAAGAATTGCTCCTACGATGGCACAAATAATATAAGAAACATTTCCTAATTGAACCGTAACTGGCATTAAGATATTCGCAAATTTATGAGCTTGATAAGCACTTTCTCTTAATTCATCATTTAATTTTCTAAAATCAGCAATAGCTTGTTCTTCGTGATTGAACACTTTAACAACTTTTTGACCTGAAATCATTTCTTCAATATAACCATTAACTTTACCTAAATCATTTTGTTGTTTAACGAAGAATTTTCCTGATAAAGAACCAAGTTTTCTTGAAACTACAAGCATTACCATTAACATACATACACTTAATACAGTTAAAGGAATATTTAAGATAATCATTGAGATAAATGTTGTCACAATTGTCATACAACTTGAAATAAGTTGAGGAATTGATTGAGAAATCAATTGTCTTAAGGTATCAATATCATTTGTATAGACTGACATTGTATCTCCATGAGGAGTTCTGTCAAAATAACGAATTGGTAAAGATTCCATATGTTCAAACATAGCAATTCTTAAATCTCTTAAGAACCCTTGTGTTACATAAACCATAATACGGTTAAAGGTAAAGGCACATACAACCCCACAAGCATATAAACAAGCTACACGAATTAAAGCATGTAATAATCCACTAAAATCAGGAGAAGAGCTCTTTAATAAAGGAACAATATAATCATCAATCAATGTTTGCATAAACATTGTTCCTTGAACATTAAATAAAGCATTTCCAATAATACATAAAACAACAACAATTAAATGAATCTTATATTTACTCCATAACATCTTAAGTAAACGTTTCATTGTTCCTTCTTTCATTATTTTTCCTCCTTTCCTTTCATTTGTGTTTCATAAATTGTACGATAAATTTCATTTGTTTCTAATAAATTTTCATGTGTATCAAATCCATCAACTACTCCATCATTTAAAACAATAATACGACTTGCATTTTGTACTGATGAAATACGTTGAGAGATAATAATTTTAGTTGTATCAGGGATACGTTCGTTAAATGATTCTTGAATACTTGCATCTGTAGCAGTATCAACTGCACTTGTTGAATCATCTAGAATTAAAATCTTAGGATTTTTTAGCAACGCTCTTGCGATACATAAACGTTGTTTTTGTCCACCTGAAACGTTTGAACCACCTTGTTCAATATACGTATTATAACCATCATCAAAACGATCAATAAACTCATCAGCACAAGCTAAACGACAAGCTTCTTTACATTCTTCTTCTGTGGCATTTTCATTACCCCATCTTAAGTTTTGTAAGATTGTTCCACTGAATAAGACATTCTTTTGTAATACGACAGAAACTTCATCTCTTAAAACTTCAAGATCATAATTACGCACATCTTGTCCACCAACAACAACACTACCTTCATCTACATCATATAAACGTGAAATTAAATTAACTAAACTACTTTTAGCACTTCCAGTACCACCAATAATTCCAATTGTTTCACCACTTTTAATATGTAGATCAACGTCTTTTAAAACAGCTTCTCCACTACCATGTTTATAAGAAAAAACAACATGATTGAAATCAATTGAACCATCTTTTACCTCAGTTAAAGCTTCTTGAGGAGATACTAAATCAGATTGTTCATTAATAACTTCAGCAATACGTCTTCCTGAAGCAAGTGACATTGTAATCATAACAAATGCCATTGAAAGCATCATTAATGACATCATAATGTTCATTACATAACTAAATAAACTTGTAAGTTCACCTGTTGTAAGGGTTCCTCCTACAATCGCTTTAGCACCTAACCATGAAAGCATTAAAATTGAACCATAGACAGCAATTAACATTGCTGGGCTATTATAAGATAAAACAGATTCTGCTTTAACAAATAATTTATAAATATTTTGTGCTGCTTTTCTAAATTTTTCATTTTCATATTTTTCTCTAACAAAAGATTTAACAACACGAATACCTACAACGTTTTCTTGAACACTTTCATTTAAAGTATCATATTTAGGAAAAACATCATTAAAGTATTTTGTAGCATGATACATAATTGTTACAAGCACAGCTACTAAGAAAACAATCGCTACAACGAAAATCATACTTAATTTAAAGTTGATCATCATCGCCATTGCAAGGGCACAAATAAGATTCATTGGTGCACGAATACACATACGAATAATCATTTGATAGGCATTTTGTACATTTGTAACATCTGTTGTAAGACGTGTTACAAGTCCAGCTGTACTGTATTTATCAATATTTGAAAATGAGTATGTTTGAATATTAGTATACATCGCATCTCTTAAATTAGCAGCAAATCCTGTAGAAGCTTTTGCTGCGTGATTTCCTGCTAAAAAACCGAGAGATAATGTTCCAAGGGCAATAACAAACATCAAAGCCCCATATTTTGTGACATTTGACATGTTTCCCGCTTCAATTCCTTTATCAATTAAACTTGCCATAAGTAAAGGAATCATAATTTCTAAAACAACTTCTAATGTTGCAAATAACATTGTAAGTAAAGAATCTTTTTTATATTCTTTAATTTGTTTCATTAAAGTTTTGACCATAATTTACTTCCTTTCCTATTCATTACCGAACTTATGAATATTTATAAACCTTCTTTAATGTTATTAATTAACTTATCTGAAATTTTAATAAATGCATTAATTTCATCATCAGATAAATCTTTAATTAATTGTTGATGCATTTTTCTCATCTTATCTTCAATATTACGATTGTGTTGCCTTGAAGCTTCTGTTAAAACAATCTTCTTTAATCTTGCATCATAATCCACTTCTTCTCTTGTAATCATTCCATTTTTACACATCAATTTCAACATTTCTGATGTTGTAGAACGATTAATTGAAAATTCTTTTTCTATATCTTTAGGAAATGTATCAAGACCTATATACTCTCTTTCTTCAACAAAACCAATAATCCAACAATGCATTAATGTTGCACGATCAGGACGTCCCGTCTGCTTATCCATTGTTTTTCTCATAAGATTATTTAGAGTCTTAATACGATGTCCAATTGGATCTCTATACATATAACTCCTCCTATATTGTTCGGCTACGAATTGTATGGTAACATACATTTTTTGATTTGTAAAGTATTTCATAGAAGTTCATAGTTTTTCGTTGTATAATAATGAAGAAAGTGAGGAAGACAAATGGAAATTAAAGAAAGATTTTTAAATTACGTCAGTTTTGATACACAATCTGTTGAAAATTCACAAACAGTTCCTTCAACATCAAAACAATTAAAATTAGGAAAATATCTTGTTGAAGAACTTCAATCATTAGGAATTGAAAATGCTCTTTTAAATGAATATGGTGTTGTTTATGGAACAATTCCTAGTAATAATAATCATCAAGGAGATGTCATAGGTTTTATTGCCCACATGGATACTTCCCCTGATGCAAGTGGTAAAGATATTCATCCACAAATTATCAAAAATTATCAAGGACAAAAAATTACTTTAAATGAAGATAAAAAACTTTATCTAGACCCTGAACAATATCCTCAACTCTTACATCTTATTCATCATGATTTAATTACTACAGATGGAACAACTTTATTAGGAGCTGACGATAAAGCAGGAATTGCTATCATTATGCAAATGGTTGAATATCTACACACACATCCTGAATTTAAACATAATGATATACAAATTGCTTTTACACCAGATGAAGAAATTGGTTGTGGAAGTAATCATTTTGATGTGAAATACTTTAATGCTGATTATGCCTATACAATTGATGGAGGAGATATTCACATTGTTGAATATGAAAACTTTAATGCTTTTTCAGCAAAAGTGAATATTCATGGTAGAAGTATTCATCCTGGAAGTGCTAAAAATAAAATGATTAATTCTACACGTGTTGCTTATGAATTTGATTCATTATTACCAGTTCATATGCGTCCTGAATCTACTGAAGGCTATGAAGGTTTCAATCATCTTCATGCTATTCAAGGAACTTGTGAAGAAACAACAATGGATTATATAATTCGAAATCATGACTTACAACAAGCAAAAAAACAATGTCAAGAATTTATTGACATTGCAGAATTCTTAAATAAAAAATATGGTTATCAAATTATTGAAGTAACGATTACAGAAAGTTATTTAAACATGAAAGAAGCTCTAAAAAATCATATGTTCATTGTTGAACAAGCTTTAGCTGCCATTAAAGAAAATGGTTTGGATGCTTATTGTTCACCAATTCGTGGTGGTACAGATGGTGCACGTTTAACATTTATGGGACTTCCTTGTCCTAATCTAGGAACAGGTGGTTTTAACTATCATGGACCTTATGAATATTGTTCCTTAACAATGATGGAAAAACAAGTCGAAATATTACTTCATATTTTAAAAAGCACTGCTTCTAAATAAGCAGTAACAAAAATCGTGTAGATTTCTTAAACAATAAATAAAGCAAAAGTATTAACTTAATAGCATTACAAAAAAAAGCCGTGATTTTTCACGACTTTTTGATATTAAGATTAAATATTTGTATTTCTTATAAGTTACTTTTGATTTTCTTTATTTAATTCCAAAGTATCTATTTTTTTAATAAATGGTAAATAAATAACAAAAGATACAACAATCATCACAAATTGCCATAATGCGACACGCCATCCACCAATCAAAAGTCCTGATATAATTGGTGGTGTTGTCCAAGGAACCATAACCCCGCTAAATAATGGTAAAATTCCCATATACATTAATAAGTAGCTACTTATACCTATAATTAAAGGAACAAGAACAAATGGAATTAATAAATATATATTAAGTACAATTGGTGTCCCAAAAATAATTGGTTCATTAATGTTAAAGATATTAGGTACAATGGATAATTTACCTAAGCTACGTAATGACTTTGATTTGGCAAAAAATGTAATATAAATCACTAACCCAATCACAATTCCAGCACCAGACATGCATAAGAAATTGTCCCAAAATTGTTGTGTAAAAATATGTCCACCATTTTGAATTGTAAGAGGCAATCCTGAATCTATAATTTTTTGATTAGCTGCCATATTTGCTTGTAAAATCGGTGAAAGAATTCCTCCACATATAGAACCACCATGGACGCCTGTCCACCATAATAAAGACATAACAACTGTCATAATAATAACACCAAAGAACGAATCTGTAATTCCTTGTAAAGGAATTTGAATTACCGAATAAATAAGTTCTGCAAATGTTGTATTAAATATAAAGTGACATATAGCATAAATAATTGCACAAATAGTAATAATAATTCCAGTTGGTAATAGTGACGAAAATGAATCTGCAACACCACTAGGCACACCATTTGGCATTTTAATGCTAATATCTTTTTTTACACATAAAGAATAAATATATCCAACTAAAAAACCAATTAAAATAGCACAAATCATTCCTTGACCAGCAGTCCAATCTTTAGAAATAATTCCTGTAACTGATTCCCCACTGTCTAATACCTTAGAAGATGGAGTTAATAAAATAAAAGCTGCTAAACCAGTTAAAGCGCCATTTATAGCTGTTATTACTTGATCATTCTTCAAATAAGAATAAGTAATTCCTATTACTGTAAAGAAGGCCATTAATGAAAACGTAGAAGAATATACTTGAGAACATACATCTCCTATTCCACTTTCACTAATTACTTTACTTACTGATTCAATTGGTAAGTTGGCAATCAACAGGAACAATGATCCTATCATTAAAAACGGTAAAGAAAACATCATTCCATCCTTTAAAGCCTTTATAACTTTTGTATTTGTAAACTTCGATATATAAATAACTAATGTTTCATTTATAAATTTGTTCATATTATTTATCTCCTATAAAATTTCACCATTTGATGAAATAACTCTTTTATACCATTCAAAAGAAGCTTTTCGATATCTTCTTCCACTACCTTTAGCTTGGTCATCTAAATCAACATAGATAAATCCATATCTTTTTGCCAATTCACCAGTAGAAGCACTTACAATATCAATTGCTGACCAAGGAGTATATCCCATGACTTCTACACCATCTAACTCAATTGCTTTTTTCATTTCTAAAATATGGTTTCTTAAGTAATCAATACGATAATCATCATTAATGATTCCATTTTCTAATTTATCATAAGCTCCAAAACCATTTTCAACAATAAACATTGGTTTTTGGTATCTTTCATAAACTTCATTTAAAATAATCCTTAATCCTGTGGGATCAATAGCCCAACCCCAATCACTTTTCTTTAACAATGGATTTTGTACTTCAATAAAGTCTTGTATTTTATCATATTCAGCAATCGTTGATTTATAATAACTAAACCCTATATAATCCACAGTACCTCGTTTTAAATCTTTTAAATCTTCATCAGTTATATCTAATTGAATATTACTCCTTTCCCACTTTTTTAAAGTATAGGTTGGATAATATCCCCTTACATGAACATCACTAAAGAAATACCTCTTATCCATTGCTTTAATTCCTGCAAGAATATCTTGTGGATTACAAGAAGAAGGATAAATTGGGCCAAAATGTAACATGCAACCTACTTGCATAGAGGCATTAATTTCTTTGGCTCTTTGAACTGCTCTAGCACTTGCAACAAACTGATAATGAGATATTTGATACATTGTTTGTTCAATATTTTCATTATCTTCATATAAAACACCTGCTCCAGTCCAAGCATTAAAAGGATTATCGGTATCTATAAGATTATTAATTTCATTAAATGTCATCCAATATTTGACCTTTTTGCTATATCTTTTAAAACATGTAATCGCATATCTTTCAAAGAATGTAATTAATTTTCTATTTCTCCAACCACCATATTTTTTTGCTAAATAAAGAGGCATTTCAAAATGAGATAAAGTAACAATAGGTTCTATTCCATATTTTAAACATTCATCAAAAACATGATCATAATACTCTAGCCCTTCTTCATTAGGCTCTAATTCGTCACCTTGAGGATAGATCCGTGGCCATGAAATACTTAAACGGAAACATTTAAAGCCCATTTCAGCAAATAATTTAATATCTTCTTTATAATGATGATAAAAATCAATTCCATAATGGTTAGGATAATATTTATCATCTAATATTTCATAAGAAATTTCTCGAGGGTGATCAACATCACCAGCTGACATAACATCGGTTACACTTAATCCTTTATGTCCTTCTTGATAGCCACCTTCGTATTGATTAGCAGCAACAGCACCACCCCATAGAAAACTTTTATTCATAATCATTCTCCCATTTTAAATTTATCAACTGCTTTCGTTGTTTCTTCTAAATAAGAATAATTACTTATCAATTTTAACGAAGTAAATATATTAAAAACATACTGTAAAGAAGCAATATAAACAGCATTAGATAGTTCAGTTGTATTTTGAGTGGTCATAATTACAATTGTTTCATTACAATATTTATATCTACTCGAAAATGTTGATTTTACGCTGTT
>ERZ791834.1070-NODE-1070-length-14615-cov-58.8751_pt1 | contig 14615 bp, 7 predicted proteins | sample MGYA00510293_ERZ791834 | MGnify/ENA primary metagenome ERZ791834 (study PRJEB30046, sample SAMN00715253) | human gut metagenome | study: EMG produced TPA metagenomics assembly of the A metagenome-wide association study of gut microbiota in type 2...
ATTTCAAGGATACAATTTTTGATGCGTTTACCCGTGCGGAAAGTTCCCTTACAAATAAAATACAGGGAACCGGACTTGGAATGGCGATTACCAGAAATCTGGTTGAGGCAATGGGAGGCACCATTGACGTGGAGAGTGAACTGGGGCAGGGAAGCTGTTTTGAGGTCCTCATAGATTTGAAAATTGCAGAGGATAGAACAGTTGCTCTGGCAGCACAAGAAGAAACAGATGAGCAGGATGGTAATATCCTGCAGGGAATGAAATTCCTGTGTGCAGAAGATAATGAGTTGAACGCTGAGATCCTGACGGAACTGTTAAAGATTGAAGGTGCGGAATGTACCATCTGTGAAAATGGCGAAGAGATTTTGAAAGCATTTGAACAGTCTGCTCCAGGTGATTATGACATGATTCTGATGGATGTGCAGATGCCTGTTATGAATGGCTATGAGGCAACGAAGGCAATCCGCAGAAGTTCCCATAAACTGGCAAAGACGATTCCGATTATTGCCATGACTGCCAATGCATTCTCAGAAGACATTCAGCATTCCCTGGCAGCCGGTATGAATGCACATGTTTCAAAACCGGTTGAGATGAAGGTGCTGGAAAAGACAATAAGAAGCATAAAATCCGGCGGGGGGGTATCGAACCGCAGGTCACTGTACAGTGACAAATGGAAAGTAACCAGACATAAAAGAATCGAAAAGGATAGTTAGGGATAGATAGAAAATGAAAGGAAAAAGAATGATTGCAGGCATTCTGCTTGCGGGAATTTTAGCGGTCACCCTGGCAGGGTGTAAAAACACAGATAACACGAAAGAAGAAAACGAAAAGCCTGTTATTACCCTCGGCAGCGACAACTATCCACCATACAATTATCTGAATGAGGATGGTGTACCGACGGGAATCGATGTAGAACTGGCTACGGAAGCTTTCAAAAGAATGGGATATCAGGTGGAGGTTGTCCAGATCAACTGGGAGAAGAAAAAAGAACTGGTGGAGAGCGGAGAGATTGACTGTATCATGGGCTGTTTTTCCATGGAAGGGCGTCTTGATGATTACCGCTGGGCGGGACCGTACATAGCAAGCCGTCAGGTGGTTGCTGTAAATGAGAACAGTGATATCTATAAACTGAGTGATCTGGAGGAAAAGAACCTGGCTGTTCAGTCCACAACCAAACCGGAAAGCATCTTTCTGAACCGGACGGATGAGAGAATCCCCAAACTGGGCAATCTGATCAGTCTTGGACACAGGGAGCTGATCTATACGTTTCTTGGGAAAGGATATGTAGATGCAGTTGCAGCACACGAGGAATCTATCGTTCAGTATATGAAGGATTATGATGCAAGTTTCCGTATCCTGGAAGAGCCTCTGATGATCACCGGAATAGGTGTCGCTTTTGCAAAAGAGGATGACAGGGGAATCTGTGAGCAGATGGATCAGACGCTGGAAGAAATGGGGCAGGATGGCACCTCCCTGAAAATCATTAAAAAATATCTGGATGATCCCCAGAAGTATCTGGAGGTGGATGATCTTGGATATTAAGAGAAAGAAAAAAGAAAAACGAATCCAGCTGTTCGGTGGTCTGATTGGAATCTGTGTGGCATTAGTTTCTCTGTTTTATTTCTTTCATACGGAGAAAGCGGAAGCAGAGAAAAGAATGGTAGAGATTGTAAATTATGTCAAAGTGCAGTGTTCCACCTACACCCATTATAATGAATCTTCGGAATCCAAAAGTCTCCTCCGTGCGATTGAAAGTGCCAGACAGATGAGTACGAATATCGATATGGAAATAGAAAACGGCGGTCATCTGAGCCAGGAGTTCCTGAAAGAAAATCTTCAGACTCTCTGGGTGGATGGTATCCTTGTGCTGGATGCAGTTGGAAAGACGGACTGCGAATACAGCATGGATGAGTCTCTGACCGGTGAGATTACGGCATATCTGCAAAAGGACATTATCATGGATTTTGCCGGATATGAAGAAAGATCTTATTCGGAACGGTTTACCAGGGAAGACGGATCCTATATTGATATTGCAGCCTGTGCCAGAAAAGATGCACCGGGTATTGTGGCAATCTACTATTACACACCTCCTGAATTTGCCAGAAACTATACACTGACGATACAAGGGCTTTTAAATGGTTATAGTATCCAGAAAGATGGAACGGTTATTGTTGCAGACGATGGGATTGTTGTTGCCAGCAATGATGAGAGTCTGCTGGGGCAGAATACAGCCGACAACGAAGTTGTTCAGGCAATGAAAAAGCATACAGACAGTCAGCATATCTATCATTTGAGGAAGGAAGGAACCGGATGTTATGGAATCATGCTGAAGCAGCGTGATTATTATATCTACGCATATCTTCCGGATACAGAAGTATTCCGTAACCTGCCGCTAAGTGTAACAGCTGTCGTTTTTCTTTATTTACTCATATTCGGTATATTCTGCTTCTGGGGATACAGAGCGGATCTGGCACACCGGAAACATGAACAGGAAAAAGATGAAAAATATAAAGCAGAACTTCTGAGAGCAGCAAAAAAAGCAGAAGCAGCCAATGAGGCAAAAACCGAGTTTCTACAGCGAATGAGCCATGATATCCGGACACCGATCAATGGAATCTGCGGCATGATCGATGTGGCAGACCATTATGCAGAGGATATGAAGAAACAGACGGAATGCAGGGCAAAGATCAAAGAGGCATCCCATCTGTTGCTGGAACTGATAAACGAGGTTCTGGACATGAGCAAACTGGAGTCAGATGAAGTGATTCTGGAAGAAATCCCATTTAATCTGAACAGTATTTCTGAGGAAATACTGGGTGTGATCGAACAGATGGCCACAGAGCAGAATATCCGGATCCTTTGGGAAGAAAAAGAAGTTACACACTGGAATCTTATCGGAAGTCCGGGGCATGTAAAACGGGTTCTGATGAATATTCTGTCCAATGCGGTGAAATATAACAAAGAAAACGGATATGTCTATATCAGCTGTCGGGAAATCCCATCGGAACAGACAGCAATGACCACATTGGAATTTGTCTGCAGAGATACCGGGATTGGAATGACAGAGGCATTCCAGAAACGCATTTTTGAACCATTTGCACAGGAACATGCAGGAAGCCGCACAAAATTCGCCGGAACAGGACTTGGAATGCCAATTACAAAAAAACTGGTGGAGAAAATGGGCGGAACCATTTCCTTTGAAAGTAAAGAAGGCACAGGGACTACATTTGTGATTCGGATTCCATTCCGGATTGACACAGATAGGAAGGACAGGACTGAAACGGAAGAAAAAACGGAAACATCTATCCAGGGGCTCCATGTTCTTCTGACAGAGGATAATGAGCTGAATATGGAGATTGCAGAATTTGTACTTCGGAATGAAGGCACTGTGGTGACCAAAGCATGGAATGGACAGGAGGCTGTTGACATATTCAGAAAAAGCAGTCCTGGTGAATTTGATGTCATTCTTATGGATATTATGATGCCTGTCATGAATGGATATGAAGCAGCAAAGATGATCCGCTCTCTGGACAGAGAGGATGCAAAAGTGATACCGATCATTGCAATGACAGCAAATGCGTTCATTGAGGACAGAATGAGAGCAAAGGAAGCGGGAATGGATGAACATATTGCCAAGCCTGTTGATAGGAAATTATTAGTAAAAGTAATCAATGAGTTAGTAAAACACAATCAGAGGGAGCAGTTATAATGAAAAAGAAAAAATGGAACAAGTTAGTTTCTGGACTTTTGGTGATGGTGACGGTTATGTCACTTCTGTCTGGCTGTGGCGGGAAAAGTGCGGAAAAAGAAGACGCAGAAACCATCACAGTGTATTTATGGACCACAAGTCTGTATGAAAAATATGCATCATACATCCAGGAACAGCTCCCGGATATCAACATTGAATTTGTAGTAGGCAATAATAATCTGGATTTCTATCGTTTTCTGGATGAAAACGGCGGATTACCGGATATTATAACCTGCTGCAGGTTTTCCCTCCATGATGCAAGTCCCCTGAAGGACAGCCTGATGGATCTTTCCACAACCAATGAGGCAGGTGCTGTCTATGATACATACCTTAACAGTTTCAGAAATCAGGATGGCAGCGTAAACTGGCTTCCTGTGTGTGCAGATACCCATGGCTTTGTAGTGAACAAAGACCTTTTTGAAAAGTATGATATTCCTCTTCCAACGGATTATGAAAGCTTCGTTTCTGCCTGCCAGGCATTTGATGAGGTGGGTATCCGTGGGTTTACTGCAGACTATTACTATGATTATACCTGTATGGAAACACTGCAGGGTCTGTCTGCATCAGAGCTGTCTTCTGTGGATGGACGTAAGTGGCGTACCACCTACAGTGACCCGGATAATACAAAGAGAGAAGGTCTGGACAGTACCGTCTGGCCGGAGGCTTTTGAACGTATGGAGCAGTTTATTCAGGATACAGGGCTGAGCCAGGATGATCTGGATATGAATTATGATGATGTGGTTGAGATGTACAAAAGTGGTAAGCTTGCCATGTACTTCGGCAGTTCTTCCGGCGTAAAAATGTTCCAGGATCAGGGGATTAACACAACATTCCTGCCATTCTTTCAGCAGAATGGCGAAAAGTGGCTGATGACCACGCCATATTTCCAGATAGCTTTAAACCGTGACCTGACCAAGGATGAAACACGCCGGCAGAAAGCAATGAAGGTACTGAACACAATGCTTTCAGAGGATGCGCAGAACCGGATCATTTATGATGGACAGGATCTGTTAAGCTACAGCCAGGATGTGGGTCTCAAGCTTACAGAATATCTGAAGGATGTGAAACCTGTGATTGAAGAAAACCATATGTATATCCGTATTGCGTCAAATGACTTTTTCTCCATTTCCAGGGATGTGGTGTCTAAGATGATTTCAGGAGAATATAATGCAGAGCAGGCTTATCAGTCATTTAATTCCCAGCTTCTTGAAGAAAAAACCACTTCTGAGGATATTGTGCTGGATTCAAAGAAAACTTATTCCAATCGCTTCCATACCAGCGGAGGCAATGAAGCCTATTCTGTTATGGCAAACACTTTGCGCGGTATTTATGGGACGGATGTGCTGATTGCAACAGGAAACAGCTTTACAGGAAATGTACTGAAGGCCGGTTATACAGAAAAAATGGCGGGCGACATGATCATGCCAAACGAGCTTTCCGCTTATAGCAGCGGAATGAGTGGGGCAGAACTGAAGGAAACGGTCAGAAACTTCGTAGAAGGCTGCCAGGGAGGCTTTATCCCCTTTAATCGAGGCTCTCTGCCTGTGTTCAGTGGTATTTCTGTAGAAATTAAGGAAACGGATGATGGTTATACATTGAGTAAAGTTACAAAGAATGGAAAACAGATTCAGGACAAGGATACTTTTACTGTGACCTGCCTTGCAGAACCACAATATATGGAAGCTTATGCGGCAGAGGAAAATATTGCATTTGATGGAGGGGATACCTCTGTGGAAGATACCTGGACAACATATGTTTCAGATGGTAATGCCATTCTTGCAGAGCCTGAAGACTATATTACTCTGAGGTGAGAAGAATGGATGTTAAGAATCATAATACAAACAGAAAGAAACGGGTTGTGAGAAAACGATGGAATACAGCAGTTCTTATTGTTCTATTCATTGGAATCCTTTTGACTGTTTTCCGATATTTGGAGTTTGTATCGAAGACTGTTTATGAGGAAAGTGTTTCTCACCTGACAGAAATTTTTCATCAGTCTGATAATATGCTAAGTGAGCTGACAAATAAGAATCTGACTTATCTCCATATATGGGGGGAATATCTGCAGAATACTTCCGATGAAAGTGAAATTCGTGAGTATATAGAGAAAGCACAGGAAGATGCAGGCTTTTTAGATTTTTATTTCCTGTCAGCGGACGGGAACTATAAGATGGTAACAGGTGAAACCGGCTATCTGGGATTACAGGAAAATATTGAAGATGAGATCCGGCAGGGAAATGATGTGATAACCAATGCAACAGTTCCCGGAAAATCCCAGCTCCTTGTTTTTGCCACTCCCAAGCCTCATGGAAGTTATCAGGGCTTTGAATATGATGCAATTGCCATTGCCTATGAAAACTCCGATATCGTAAATGTGCTGAATATTTCTGCTTTTAATGGAAATGCCCAGAGTTATGTGGTTCATCCGGATGGTCGTGTTGTTGTGGATCATTCCTCTGAGTCATGGGGAGAGGTGTATAATTTCTTTGGGATTCTGAGAGAGCATTCCAATATGTCTGAAAAAGAGATCCTTAAACTTTCAGAAGAGTTTAAGGAAGGACATACAGATGCAATGCTGATAAATCTGGATGGAAAGGATTACTATCTGGTCTATGAGAAATCCAAACCTCAGGACTGGATCTTTCTGGGACTTGTCCAGGCTGATATCGTTAATGCCAGTATGAATGTTCTGCAGCGTAGCACTATGCTGCTTGTAAGTGCAGTAGCGGTGTGTATTGCCGGTCTTTTTATTGGAATTATTCTCTGGAAAAACAGGGTAAACCTGAAGAGAAAGGATACGGAGATCCTTTACAGGGACGAGCTGTTTCAAAAGCTGTCAATGAGTGTGGATGATGTTTTCCTGATGCTGGATGCCAAAACATATAAAGCAGATTACGTCAGTCCCAATGTGGAAAAATTGCTGGGTATTACAGTAGAACAGATCCGTAAAGATATTTGTGTCCTGGGAAAACTGCATCCCGGGGATGTTGAAGATCCGGAGAAGAATTATCTGGAAGAAATCCAGGTTCATGAGCAGCAGGAATGGGATTTTGAATATGTTCATCAGAAAACAGGAGAACACCGCTGGTTTCATAATGTTGCAATGGGCAGCGAGGTAAACGGGAAAAAGAAATATATCCTGGTTATGTCAGATCGTACCTCTGACAGAAAAATGAATCAGGCGCTTTCTGAGGCGGTCCGCGCTGCGGAGACTGCAAACAAGGCAAAGAGCACCTTCCTTTCCAATATGTCTCACGATATCCGGACACCAATGAATGCGATCATTGGTTTTACCACACTGGCTGTAAGCAACATTGATGATAAAGAAAGGGTACGGGATTATCTGGGTAAGATTCTTTCCTCCAGTAATCATCTGCTCTCACTGATCAATGATATCCTGGATATGAGCCGTATTGAGAGCGGAAAGATTCATCTGGAAGAAACGGAAGTCAGTCTGTCAGAGGTTCTTCATGATCTGAAAACCATTATCAGCGGACAGATCCATGCGAAACAGTTAGAGCTTTACATGGATGTCATGGATGTTACCAATGAGGATGTTTATTGCGACAAGACCAGGCTGAATCAGGTGCTGCTGAATCTTTTGTCCAATGCGATCAAGTTTACTCCTGCAGGCGGAACCGTTTCTGTCCGGCTGAGAGAGTATCCGGGTACACAGAGAGGCTGTGAATTGTACGAAATCCGGGTAAAGGATAACGGAATCGGCATGAGTCAGAAATTTGTACAGAAGATCTTTTCTCCTTTTGAGAGAGAGCGGACTTCCACTGTAAGCAGGACTCAGGGTACAGGACTGGGCATGGCCATTACCAAGAACATCGTGGATATGATGGGCGGAACCATTGAGGTTCAGACAGAACAGGGCAAAGGTACTGAATTTATTATCCGTCTGCCATTGCGGATTCAGCCTGAGAACCACCGTATAGAGAAAATCGCAGAGCTGGAAGGTCTGAAGGCATTGGTCGTAGACGATGATTTCAATACCTGTGACAGTGTGACTAAGATGCTTGTGAAGGTTGGAATGCGTTCGGAATGGACACTTTCCGGTAAGGAGGCTGTTCTCCGCGCACGGCAGTCTGTGGAAATGGGTGATGCATTCCATGCTTATATCATTGACTGGCGTCTTCCGGATATGAACGGCATTGAAGTTACCCGTCAGATCCGCAGTCTTGGTGACGATACGCCGATCATTATCCTGACTGCTTATGACTGGTCAGATATTGAAGTGGAAGCCAGGGCAGCAGGGGTGACTGCATTCTGTGCCAAACCTATGTTTATGTCAGATATCAGAGAGACTCTGATGGCTGCTATCGGCCAGAAGCAGGCTGAGGCAGAGGATAATATCCTTCCGGCAGCAGATTCAGATTTCAGAGGCAGGCGCATACTGCTTGTGGAAGATAATGAACTGAACAGTGAAATTGCAGTAGCGCTCCTTAGTGAATATGGTTTTCGGGTTGATACAGCGGAAGATGGAGCAGAGGCTGTGGAGAAAGTTAAGAATTCAACACAAGGTGATTATGACCTGGTGCTTATGGATGTGCAGATGCCTGTAATGAATGGATATGAGGCTACTGAGCAGATCCGTTCACTGGATGATCCTTCACTGGCGGGAATCACGATCCTTGCCATGACTGCCAATGCTTTTGACGAAGACAGAAAGAAAGCACTGGCATGTGGTATGAATGGATTTTTATCCAAGCCGATAGTTATTGAAGAATTGATCAATACATTACAGAATAACCTAAAGTGAGTTTTGTGTTAAAGTGATAAACATTGTTCTTTCAAGTAAGAAAAATGAATCAGCTTGTTTTGAGGATACAGGAAAACGTAGAATGCTTCATCAGAATCCTCCCGATGTCCAAAATGAACAGTTATAAAGCAACGCAGGCAAACAGGTATCTGCCAGATAAGGATAAAACATGCATACCTATCATTGCAATGACGGCAAATGTGATATGATAGGTGATATTTTCTATATGATGATGTTGGGAGATTATATGAAAAAGTTTAAGGCAAATGATAATAAGAGTGAAGAACATGAGATTAACTACAGACAATTTAACAAAAAGCTGGAACTGCTGAATCAGATTCTGTCTCTGATATCAGACATCAATCAGGCGTCGGATGAGAAAGAAGTGAAGGACTGTATTCCTGCATTGCTTCAATACACCGGTGAATATACAGATGCAGACAGAGTATATATTTTTGAACTGATGTCTGAAAAGCAGGATTATTACAGCAATACCTTCGAATGGTGCAGAGAAGGGATCATCCCACAGATTGACAATCTGATTCGTATTTCTGTCGATAGTATGCCGGTGTGGCATGAGAAATTTCTTCGTGGAGAAACCATAATTATTCATGATCTGGAGAAAATACGCGAAACCATGCCTTCGGAATATGATATCCTGAAGGTTCAGGACATTCATTCTCTGCTGGTTTTACCTTTGTTTGCAAATACGCAGTTGAGCGGTTTTATCGGTCTGGATAATCCGGAGCTGGTTAATCCCGGTGTTTCCATATCGCTTCTTTCCAATGCAGGCGGACATCTTGCCAGTACACTGAATAATCTGCGTATGTTCAGGATGCTTGAGGAAAAACAGAAAACACTGGAGAGCAATCTGGAGGAACTTCAGAAGGAGAAGCATATCCTGGAAGCTCTCTGCGTAGATTATACCTCATTTTATTTATGTGATCTGGCAAATGATACTCTGGAAATGATCAAACAGAGCATACATTCCAATTGAGCAGAGATTGATGAGATGCCGGAGCTGAAATCCAGTTATACCTCTGGAATCAGATATTATTATGATCATTATGTAATCCGGGAATCAGCACCGGATTTTCTCCGGAAGATGGAACGTCACGCTCTCATAGAGTATCTGCGGAATCACAAACGTTTTGCATATCGTTATCAGTCAGTGAAAAACCATGCCGGGCATGAGTATTTTGAATTGCAGGTGATCCGTCTGGAGACAGGCAACAGAGATGATTATAAGATCATTATGGGATTTCGCTATATTGATGATATTGTGCAGGAGGATATGAAAAAGAAGCAGCAGATGGAAGAGACTATGGCTGATCTGAAAATGAATAATGAGATCATCTCTGCAATCAGCAAAATGTACTGGATCATCTACCGGATGGATCTGATCCATGATACCTATGAGGAGATTTCCAGCAAGGAATCCATGCACCGTCTGACCGGCAGAAGTGGAAAGATTTCTGTTCAGTTTACAAAAGCCAGAGAGAAAATCGTAGCTCCCGAATTTCAGGAAAGAATGAGAGAATTCCTGGATGTTTCCACGCTGGCAGAACGTCTGAAGAACAGAGAGGAGATTTCCACAGAATACAGAGCCATAACCGGAGTCTGGCACCAGGCCAGATTTATTGTGAAACTGCGAAACGAAGCAGGGGAAGTGACCAATGTTCTCTATGTGACGAGAGATATTAATGACCAGAAAATATCTGAGCTGGAGAGCCGGGAAGAACTGAGAAGAACTGCCCAGGAGGCTGAGAAAGCCAATCTGGCAAAGACAGATTTCCTTAGGAGAATGAGTCATGATATCCGCACACCGATCAACGGGATTCAGGGATATGTGGATATTGCAGACCGTTATCCCGATGATCTGGAGCTTCAGCAGGAAGCACGTACCAAAATCAGGACTGCTTCCAGTTATCTTTTAAATCTTGTCAATGATGTGCTGGATATGAATAAGCTGGAATCCGGCAATATACAGCTTGAGAGAAAGCACTTTAATCTGCTGGAACTTTTGCATAACACGAATGAAATCACCAGGATGCAGGCAAATGAATCCGGCATTAATTATTATGTAGAAGATGGAGAAATCATCCATACACAGCTGATAGGAAGTCCGGTGCATTTCCAGCAGATATTGATGAATATCGGCAGCAATGCAGTAAAATATAATTATGATGGTGGTTCTGTGACAGTTACCTGTCGTGAGGTTTCCTATACGGATACCACTGCGGAATATGAACTGACCTGTACAGATACCGGAATCGGCATGAGTGAGGAATTTCAGAAAAAGGCATTTGAGCCTTTTGCCCAGGAAGGGCAGTCAGCCAGAACAAATTATGCAGGTACCGGTCTGGGACTTGCCATTGCCAGAAAGCTGATAGAGCTGCAGGGTGGAACCCTTTCCTTTGAGAGTATACAGGGAAAGGGAACTAAATTTATTCTTCATATTTCTTTTGAAATCTCTGCTGAGGAATCGGAAAAGAGATCCCAGATGTATCAGAACTGTTCAGTGGAAGGAATTCAGGTTCTGCTGGTGGAAGACAATGAGCTGAATATGGAAATTGCTGAGTTCCTGCTGAAAGAAGAAAAAATGATAGTGACAAAGGCATGGAATGGACGGGAAGCTGTAGAAATATTTGAGAATTCAGAGCCCGGATACTTTGATGTGATTCTGATGGATCTGATGATGCCACAAATGGGAGGTCTGGAAGCTACCCGCAGAATCAGAAAGCTGGATCGAAGGGATGCGAAAACCATCCCCATCTTTGCTATGACAGCTAATGCCTTTCTTGATGATATTGCACAGAGTAAAGCAGCAGGAATGAACGAACATTTTTCAAAACCGCTTCAGATGGAGAAAGTGATAGATGCGATACGATTTTATTACACAGCCCGGTGAAAAACAGATTTGTTTTCTGACAGTCGGCATGAATGGATAATAAAGAGGAAATGAATGAACAGAAAGATAGAAAAACGGATAAGAAAAAAAGGCAAGAAAAAAAGATTATGTTTGAGCATTTTAATACTTATCGTGTTACTTTTGGTGCCGCTTTCTGCTTATGCGTCAGAAATTAAAAGTGATGGGAAAACAACTCAGATAATAGAGGAAGAGAATAAAACCGTGAGAGTTGGGTATTTCCCATATGCCAATTTTCAGGAAGGCGGCTATGGGGAACACAAGCAGGGAGCAGGCTATGAGTATCTCCAGAAGATTTCTTATATAACCGGCTGGAAGTATGAATATGTCTATGGCTCATTTAAAGAGTGTCTGGATATGCTGGCAGATGGGGAAATAGATATACTTGGAAGTGTCAGTTATACACCGAAAAGAGCAGAATCTATCGATTTTTCGACCTATGCCGCAGGAACAGAGAGATATTGGATCTATACCCGGGAAGATCATACAGATCTTACGGATGGTGATCCAAAGCAGATGAATGGCTGTCGTATTGGTGCAGCAGATGGAAGCTATCAGAAAGAACTTCTGGAAAAATGGCTGGACAGCAATCAGATTCAGGCAGAGGTGGTTGGCTGTAAAGACTATGATGAAATGATAGAAAAACTGGATGCAGATGAACTGGATGCACTTGTAATCCCGGCGCTGTCTGTCAACAGCGATTTTATTACCGTTGCCAATATCGGTGCAAGTGACTGTTATTTCGGTGTATCAAAATCCAGACCGGATCTGTTAAAGGAATTAAATTCTGCCCTGGAAGAAATCAACAATCCAGAAACGGACTACAGTAGCAAGCTGTATGCCCGTTATGAAGGAAAAGCGGCCATAAAATATGAACTCAACAAGGAAGAAAAACAATGGCTGGATGCACATGAAAACACAATCCGTGTGGGATATCTAAAGGATAATCTTCCTTTTTGTGGTGAAGAAAATGGGAAACTGACAGGAATCCTTGGAACCGTTCTGGATACGGTTCAGGAAAAATATAAAATTATGATCAAGGCAGTTCCATGTTCCACGGGAGAAGAGATGAATGAGGAATTGCAATCTGGCAAAATAGATATTGCAGGTCCTATCATTCAGGATTTTTATACACAGGAACAGTTTCAGGTAGTTTTGACGGATGAAATCTTTGATATTACGCCGGTTGTTATTTACAAAGGAAATGAATATAGCAACAGTCTCTCTACAATCGCAGCGACAGAGACCTCATTGTATTCTGAATTGATGGTGTCTCTTCTTTTTCCGGATTCAGAAATTAAACAATATGGCACACAGGAAGAATGCCTGGAGGCAGTAGCAAATGGAAAAGTGGGAGCAACTGTTATTCCATCTTCAAAGATTAATCTTCTTAATGAAAGTTCATTGACCAAAAGTCTGTCATTTGCAGAAATGGCAAAACGGCAGGAATTGGGAATGTTCACGACGAGAGAAAATAGAAGAGCAGCTACTATTATCAATAAAGCAATTGAGCAGTCCTCCAATATTTTAAATGGTGTTGTCCTTGCACAGAATTCTGTTTCGGAAAAGAAAATGACCTTACAGGATGTCCTTGCGGAGTATGCAGGCTTGGCTGTCGGAGTTTCATCTGTGATTATTTTTGTACTGCTTCTTCTGGTTTATTCCCTTTCAGTAAGCAGAAAAAAACAGATGGAAGCCCTGAAAGAAGCACAGAATGCAAATGCGGCGAATATTGCAAAAACAACGTTCCTGAATCATATGTCCCATGACATCAGGACACCGATGAATGCAATTGTTGGATTTACAGATATTGCTATGAAGAGGAAACCGGACAAAGAGGTGGAGAACTGTCTGAAAAAGATCAGGCAGAGTTCAGAATATTTGATGACGCTTATTAATGATGTGCTGGATATCAGCCACATTGAAAGTGGTAAACTGGAATATAAACCGGTACCGGCAGATCTCAGGGATATGATAAATACTGTTTTGTCGATTGCAAGGGGATATATAGAAAACCGTGATCTTAACTTGTATGTTTCAAGAGAAGAACTAAAAACTCCTTATGTGATGGCGGATGAACTCAGAATAAGGGAAGTATTGCTTAACATTATCAGCAATGCAGTCAAATTTACAAAAGACGGAGGTAGCATTTCACTTGTTGCAGAAAACGCTCCGGGTAATGATGAGCATCATATAATCGTACGCTATCGTATATCGGATACCGGAATTGGTATGAGTGAGGAGTTCCAGACCAGAATATTTGATGAGTTCAGTCAGGAAAATAATGGAGCAAGAACCAGTTATAAGGGAACCGGACTGGGAATGGCGATTGCTAAACAGTATGTAGATCTTATGGGTGGAAAAATTGAGGTCAGCAGCAGACAGGGTGTTGGCTCAACATTTACTGTGGAAATCCCTCTGCTTATAGCAGAACATGTAGAAACTGAAGAGAAAGAAAAGTTAAAGAAAGATATGGATTTACATGGTTTGCATGTTCTTTTGGCTGAGGACAATGATTTAAACGCGGAAATAGCAATAGTACTATTGGAAGAAAAAGGGATGATTGTAACCAGGGCTGTAGATGGTAAATCTGCCCTGACACAGTTTTGCAATACAGATCCGGGGACTTTTGATCTGATTTTGATGGATATTATGATGCCGGAAATGAATGGATATGAAACGACAAAAGCCATCAGAAATCTGTCGGACCGTCCGGATGGAAAGAAAATACCTATTATTGCAATGACGGCAAATGCATTTGCAGAGGATGTGCAGGCTGCTTTGAATGCCGGAATGGATGATCATGTGGCGAAGCCGGTTGATATGGAGATTATAACATCTGTCATCACAAAATATGTAGAACGATGACTCATTTGTTAAAAAATGGATTGGAAAATTCATAATGGAATGGAACTTGAATAACTGCGCGTCTAACTCATCATTGAAGTAACGGGAATGCGATGCGCAGTTATTCAAAATCAGTGGTCAGTTGATTTAAAGGATTGTTACAGGCAGTATCAGAGCAATGGTGCTGCCTTTTTTGCTGCTCTGGGTTACTTTTACCTGGCCGTTGTGCTGTCTGGCAATCTCGCTTACAAGGGCAAGACCCAGACCGGCGCCGCCCATGGCGCGGCTGCGGGATTTGTCCACACGGTAGAAGGGATCAAAGATTT
>ERZ791834.1077-NODE-1077-length-14550-cov-4.70417_pt1 | contig 14550 bp, 15 predicted proteins | sample MGYA00510293_ERZ791834 | MGnify/ENA primary metagenome ERZ791834 (study PRJEB30046, sample SAMN00715253) | human gut metagenome | study: EMG produced TPA metagenomics assembly of the A metagenome-wide association study of gut microbiota in type 2...
AAAACGGAACTGTAAGAATCAGCTCCATCAAAAAAGAGGGCTATAAGCCACTCAAGGAAGAGAAACCAGAGGGATTCAGCAACCTTGTCTTTGTTGGCTATACAGAGACAGAGGAGAATGTAATCAAAGAATACGAGGCAGTGGATGATGGAATGAGCGCCTACGGAAAGTTACAAAAGGACTTAAAAGCAACACAGACAGCACAGGAAGTTACAGACCAAGCGGTGCAGGAGTTAATCCTTGCGACTATGAAAATGGGGGTGTAAATTATGGCACAGTTTTTAGCGAACAGAATCAAAGGCGGACATTTAACAATCGGCGAGGTACCGGAGAGCTTAAAAGAGCAGGTGCAGGCGTTACTTTAGGAGTGGAATAATGGAAATTAGAGCGAGACCGTGATGGTCTTATTTTTATGCAAATCATGTTTGCTTATAAACAGAAAGGAAAGTGAGGAAATGAAGAAAATGAATTATGCAGAACCGATTATTGATGCATATAATGCTATTGCAGGGACGGTAATTGCCGTCCTATCGTACATCTTAGGTGATCACTGGATTTTATTTTTAGCATTCCTGGTGTTAAATGTAGCGGATTGGTTTACCGGATGGATGAAGAGTAGGATTGCTGGGAAGGAAAACTCTGCGAAAGGATGGCAGGGAGTACTTAAGAAGCTGGGATACTGGGTAATGATCATGGTAGGCTTCGGAGCAAGCGCAATCTTTATCGAGATAGGAGTTGTGATTGGGATAGATTTACAGATCACGACATTGCTTGGTTGGTTTGTGCTGGCAAGCTTATTAATTAACGAGATTAGATCCATTGTGGAAAATTTTGTGGAAGCCGGATATGATGTACCGAAAGTTTTAATCAAAGGTCTGGAAGTAGCAGATAAGGTAGTAAATAAGGATTCAGAGGGCGAATAATCGTCCTCTTTTAGAATGGAGAAATAAAAATGAAAACTTTATTATTTAAAGTGGAAGGACAGCGCATAACGCGGATAGACAATATTATTCCAGTTGCGAAATGTCGGAATCTGTATAAGGCACATTTTGATTTTTTGACTCCAGAATGGGAAGGAACGAAGACAGCTATTTTTTCGCAAAGAAATTACTCGAAAGCACAGATTTTGGATGAAAAAAATGAATGTATGATTCCATGGGAATTTTTCGACACAGAGATAAATATTCGTGGGAGTGTGACGGTATTCTGCGGAGATCTTGTGACAGCAAACTCTACTTATGTAGACATCGAAAAAGCAGGGTATCAGAACTCGGATGCGACTGTTCCGCCGACACCGGATGTGTACCAACAGATGATAGACATCTTAAATGCGGCGAAGAAAATCGCACAAGGCGTTCGTGATGATGCGGACGCAGGGAAATTTCATGGCGAAAACGGAGAAAGTGCGTATCAGATTGCAGTCAGACTTGGGTTCCATGGAACAGAGCAAGAGTGGATAGAGTCTCTGAAATATAACCATTCCGAAGAATTTACAAAGCTTGCAGAAGAGGTAAGAAGTACAGCATCTAATATAGCTGCAGAGCGACAGCAAATCACGCAGAATACAAATGATGTAACCAAGTTAAAGGAAGATATAGCTGGTTTAGAGAAAAACAAACTGCATCTTATTTTTGATAATACAGAAAGCAAAACTATAGACAATGGAAAATGGGTTACATGGGACAATATTCCGACTTTTACATATTCCGACGCTATTAAAGTAAAAAGCGGTACAAAAATTCATGTCGATTACGATTTTTCAAAGCGATGCCATTTACCTGTATGTGGCTTCTTCAAAACAGAAAATATTGAAAACGAAATTCCACTTACAAATTCATATAAATACGATGAATTAAGCGGTTCTTTTGATATCGTTGTGCCTGAAGGATACAGCTACGTAGCGTTTAATAATACAGCAAGTGGTATGGGAACTCAACTGAAAATTCCTACATTTTCACTTGGATGTAATTATCTCGTAGAAGAATTAGTAAACACAGAAATGAATGTTGAAAAATTGGATGAATATATTGGGATTAATAGCCCAGATAAAGTATGTCTAAAACTCCCAGACTGCTATGATTTGGTAGTTGGAGACACGTTTGAATTATTCTACAAAGGTATTATAAATTCAGCACATCCAGAATTATATGATGTTATCGCAGATTGTGCAAAAGGTAGTGCTTACACAAAAAGGTTTTTGATAACCCCTACGCTTGCAGAAAATCTAACACTTACCGTAACCCTATATGGTATCAATCACACAATCGTTGATAGAAAAAGTGTGATTTTAAGAGTTAATGAAAAAGCAAAATCCCCTATTAGCAAAACCAATATTCTATGTATAGGAGATAGCCTTACTACTGGCGGAACATGGGTTTCTGAACTACATAGAAGAATTACAGGGACTGGAGGAAATCCTAATGCTGATAATTTGAGCAATATCAATTTTATAGGTTCTAGGCAGATAAATGAAACAAGGTACGAAGGATATGGTGGATGGACTTTTAACAGTTACAACACTGAAAACGTTAATTCCAATACGAGGATTATTACTTGCACTCATTCTAAAAACAGCAATGACCAACATAGTGTTTACCGTGACACTACAGGTGCCACATGGAAATTGGAAACAATAGAAGAAACAACCATAAGAATTATAGCTGTATCAGGAGAAGGCAGAAACTTTCCAGACTCAGGAACACTTAAATGGGTTTCTGGTGGAATCAATCATGATGATATTGTATATACAAGCCAGGTGGAAGCTCCTGGAAATCCATTCTGGGATACAGCAAAAAATAAAGTTGATTTTGAAGGATATGCAAGCAAAAATGGAGTTGCAGATATTCATTATATGTATGTATTACTTGGATGGAATAGTGCCAGTGATTCAGAAGAAAAATACAAGAATAATGTTCGCATCTTTATTAATAATGTTCTTTCTGCATTCCCGAATTGCAAGATCGTACTGATGGGATTACAACTTCCGGCACGAGATGGTCTTGGCGCTAACTATGGCGCAACCGGAATTTATAGTAGATATTTCGACTTGATGCGTCATGTGTGGAATTTGGACAAATGGTATAAAGATATTTCTTTGGAGTTCCCGAATAAAGTAACAACTATCAATATTGCTGGACAATTCGATACTGAAAATAATATGCCTGAATCAACAAGGACTGTTAATGCTAGAAATTCTAAAGAAGAGACATATCAGACAAACGGTGTTCATCCAGACACGACTGGCTATTATCAAATTGCGGATGCTGCATATCGAGATTTAATTAATAAGTTACAAGCTTCTTAATTGAATGACAATATTGTTTAGCAAATAAGAAAAAGACGAACTTTAAATGGGTTCAAAACTTAGCACAAGAGAGTCCGAAGACTCTCTTTTATTGCGCAGAAAGAAGGAAGAAGTTTATTATGGCGGAACTTAGTAGTTGAGTAATTACATATCAAACTCAATGATTTAAAACTGAATACGATTGAGAAAGAGCTATTGTTTACTAATCTTGGTAGACAGTGGCTCTTTTATATTACAGAAAATTAAGGAGGAAGTTACTATGGCGCATTTATTTGTAATCGCAGGACATGGAGCAGGAGACCCGGGAGCATGTGCAAACGGATTTTCGGAAGCAGAAAGAGTAAGGGCATTAGCAACGAGAATTAAAGCGCTTGGCGGTGAGCAGGTCACTCTCGGGGATTTTAACAGAGATTATTATGCTGACAACGGTATCAGTAGCCTCGACATCCCGGCAGACTGGGAAATCACAGAGTTGCACATGGACAGTGCAGCGGAAGAAGCCAAAGGCGGTCATGTCATTATTAAGGCAGGATTCGATCCGGATCAGTACGACAATGCCCTTGCTAATTTTATCGGCAGTATTTTACCGGGACGATCCAACTTAATCGTTGGCAGAGATAATCTCGCTAATCCGGACAGAGCAGCTGTAAGAGGATATAGCTATCGTCTCGTAGAGGTTGGATTTATTACAAATGAAGGCGATCTTGCGATTTTTAATGATCAGATGGATGATATTGCGCGAGGAATCTTAGCGGCATTTGAAATTAAAACAGATAAGCCAGTAGAAAAGCCAGATAAAGTAAATGCATCTCTCCAAGCAAATAACGGCGCAGATTGCACGAGATTGTCCATCAAAGCTGTTAAAGATGGTATCTGTAAGGTCATTGATAAGGAACACGGCTTTATGCTTACGGCGGCAGCTGGACAAGCTAATGCAAATGTAGATTTCCGGGAATTTGACTGCGGAGATTACCAGTTGTGGAAATTGGTTAAGAAGCGGTACAAAAACGCAGATTACACAATGTTAGAGAGTGTTGCGGCTCCAGGGCTGTATTTGTCTGTGGAAAATAACGGTAGTGGAGGAAAGAACAACCTGAAACTATATACCGACCTGCACAATATGAAACAGAAATTTTATATCCGGGAGGAAACGGATGGAAGATCGTTGATTATCCACAGTTTTAGCGGAAAGTGCGTTGCGGCTAAATAGCGGATTAGCTTATTGCTGGGAGTGAGTAGAAAACACCTCCGGAGTTCCGGCTCCGGAGGAGTACTATTTGATATAACTCATTATTCCAGATTGGTCAAGCAGTTCTTTTTTCCATACTGGATAATTTTCATATTTTCTCTTTTGCAGCGCTATCCAGTGGTATTCTTCTGTGTAACACTCTATTTTTGCGCCGGATTCTATTATCTGGCTAATCCGATTAACATTTTCTCGGAAACGAATATCGTTGGAAGGCTCCCATTGCATTCCAATAGACTCGAGCCTATGTATGTTTTCTTCCGTTAAGCGCGGATCGTGATTTCGATATTGGCATTTAATCAAGGCAAGCCACTGTCCTAAGCGAAAACCTGAGTTCGATATATATTTTTTTGGTACATTTAAGTTTTCATGCTCTCTATAGTATTTTTCAGCCTCGCTGAATCGTTCTTCCCATGTCGTTCTATGTCTTCTGTTGGCAGCAACAGAAGGGCTTTTCTCGCAAATTCCATTCCTTTTTTCGCTTGATTTAATCGCACAGGATTCATTATTGCTAATATTAGAAGGAATATAAGTGTTTGGCGTTTTCGGATATTCATTTTGGGATTTTCTTTTCGTTCCACAATTCTCCCACACCATTCCGATTCTATTCAATTTTTCTACTTGCTCAACGGTGATTACCCTTTGACTGCGTGGGTTACGCTTAGCGCTCCGTTGATTATTGATCCAACATCCAAGACGGCGACCTGTAGTTGTTATGTATTTCTGCGGCACTAGGAGATTGTGATAGGTATGATAATAACTCGCAGCAAGTTCGTACCACTCATCCCAGGAAAGCCCGTTGCTTACATTCCAAATCATTCCGATAGAATCTAGGTCATCGATCATTTTTTTGGTCAACGTTCCAACCGTTGTCCCTTTTCTGATGTTTCTAAGTGTCTGGATCCACGTCCCTAATCGAAAACCGGAACTGTCAATATAATCAGCTTTAACATTCAGATTGCCATTTTCTTCATAATATTTCTTTGCGCGGGAAAATTTTTCCTCCCATGATTGGCTAAATTTACGATCCGTCAATATTTCATTAAGTCCAATTTCGTCCAGCATTTTCTTGCGCCATTCGGGGTAATGCTCATAACTTTTTTTCTGTGTAGAAATCCAATCATATTCAAGAGACGGAAATTGAATTTTTTCTCCAGATTCTAAGATTCTTCTAACAGTATTAATCATTTCGCAGAAGTGAACATCATTTAAATTCACTTTCTCATCATCGGTAGTTTTTAATCCGGACAATTGTTTTCTAGCTAGTTCATCCATACTTCTTTAATCATTCCTTCACTAAGAGAAAAATAAAATTCTGTTGCTCCCGCTACGTTAATATAGGCAATCTTATCATAACCTGAATTGTTGCTATCTGATACAAGAATATCAGTTTCGCCATCTTCTTCAAAATCCTCAAACGAACAGATTATCTCGTCTTCGTCGAATTCATTTCCTACAAGTTTGTTTAAATTTTCTAAAACCATTTCCTTTGTCATATCTCATAATCTCCTTTAGTTTTTTTCTTGTAATTACAATAACATTCTTACGTCGCAATTAAATGCATCAGACAATGCGATTGCATTCTTAAGAGTCATATTTTCTATGCAATACTCTCCAGATTCGTATTTCTGTATCTGCCTTATGTTAATTCCTGTTTTTTTCGATAACTCTCCTTGTGTCAAACCTAGCGATATTCTTCGGCTGCGGATATTGTTTAGCACATTTCCTTCATTTATGTTCGCCATGCGTACCTCCTTTACATTTCTACGAAATTGCATTTCTTACTATTCCAATACTTACTCATCCAATTACACTTAAAATAAGCTCGTACATGTCCGTAGCCAGTCCAAATATTCCAAGTTACGATACCTTCTGGCTCGGCCCATTGTTCTTTAAGATCAACCTCCCTTTTTGCGATAAGCCAGGAGAACTTTAATGCTTCGGAAAATTTGATTTTCGCTTTTCTAACTATTTCCCATGCTTTTTTCATGATTCTTGATAAGTTGTATTTTTTCATCTTTCGTACCTCCTTTGCTTTATCTTATGGTCTTATTATACGCCTATAAAGGCGTAAAGTCAATGGGAAAACGAGAAATAATTTAAGAAATCACCCTCCCAGAAAGAGAGGGCGAAAAAGAATATATTGTATCATCCATATTTACCTATTATATTACTGATAACTTCTATGCACCCATTCCTCGGTACCTATATTGTTATCGTTATTGCGCATCTAAAAATTAAGTATATAGCACATCACAGATAAAATTCAGAAAAAACATATATGAGATGAAAGATATTCTTTTTCTTGTTCGCCTATTCACAAAACCAGCGTTCCGAAGGATGCCCGAAGCATCGGTGTACCTAACAGGGCGGTGGGATGTTCGGGCAAGCGTCTTACTTATGTTGAATGACAGATTAGTCAATTTTTTCCACTTATAAGCTATATATTGTTTTCAACAGCACTCTCTTGTTTGAATACGTATGTTTATGATAGTACATCAATTATACATCATTCATCAGAGGGTGTCTTGCTTTTGTACAATATTTTGGATTTACTTATTTATAATTATACAAAAAGAAGCCCTCACGCCTTTGCGTTTAGGCTTCTTTGACGGCTTCTTATGTCAGACTATTATCTGCGTTTCTTGAAGATTGCACCCAAGGCTACCCCCAGTGAGGTTAAACCTGTTCCTAACAGTGGTAATGTTGAAGCTGCATCACCTGTTTTTGGTGCTGTCTGTGTTGTAGATACTGTCTGCGGTGTCTGAGTCTGTGTCGTTGTTGTTACTTTCTGTGCTGGTGTCAGTGTCATCCAGTCCTGAACGTCTTTGTTGTCGTCTGGAGTCTCAGAGTTGTCTCCGTCTGGCTTCTGGTTGTCTCCGTTACCATTGTCTGGGTTTTCTGGCTTCTGGTTGTCTCCGTTGTCACCACCGTTGTCTGGGTTCTGGTTATCCCCATTTCCGTTATCTGGATTCTCTGGGTCTGGGTTTTCTGGCTTCTCTGGAGTTTCACCGTTGTTGTTGTCTCCATTATCTCCATTACCATTGTCTGGGTTCTCTGGGTCTGGGTTTTCCGGCTTCTCTGGAGTCTCTCCGTTACCATTGTCTGGGTTCTCTGGGTCTGGGTTTTCTGGCTTCTCTGGAGTCTCTCCGTTACCATTGTCTCCTGCTCCAGAGTCATATGTCAGTGTTACATCTGGGAAGTCAACATACTGGTATGAATCAGTTCCCCATTCTCCTACTGATACTCCGTACCCAGTATGGAAAACTAAAGTCTGACCGTCTTTCATTGCACTGCCTTCGATTCTATTTTTTAATGCCTGTGCAGGAATAGTAAATCTATGCTCTGTATCAGATACCTTTTCATAAGTTGCGTTACAAGTTCCACCACCTAACAATGGAATATCACCGCCTACTTCAAATGCTCCCTCAGATGTAATTGTAAATGTTACGACAATGTCCTGCGTTCCGTCAAATGTTGTGGAACTTGCAGTTGCATTGATTGTTGGTGCTGTTGCCTTTGTGGAAACTTCGTCCTTGACAGTTGTGTCTGCCTCTGGTGCTGTTGCTTCTGGTGCTACTTCCTCTGGTACGATAGCTTCTGCGTCAGTTGTATCTGCCTCTGGTACTGTTGCTTCTAGTGTGGTAGCTTCTGTGTCAGCTGTATCTGCTTCTGGAGCTGTCTGCTCTGCCTGTGCCTCTACTGCGATACCCCCATCAATATCTCCCTCGGACGCAAACGCCGTCACCTGTGTTCCTCCTGCCAACGTAACATCATCTTCAGCAAGCGCTGTTGCTGATACAGTACCTAATGCAACTGTTAATGTCGTAACAAGCATTAGGTTTTTCCATAATTTTTTGTTCCTCATTTTTCTTTTTCCTCCAACCTTAATTTATTAGCCAATTATGGCTAATATCATTATAGTCCATTAACGGGTATTATTCAAGAAAAAAAGGATGATGATTATGATTTCATTTGAACCGTTATGGAAAACTTTAAAAGAAAAAGAAATATCCCAATATCAGCTTATTCACACTTATAAAGTGTCAGCCGGACAACTATCACGACTGCGTGCAAACAATAATGTTTCTACGCATACAATAAATATATTATGTGAAATTTTACAGTGTTCTGTGGGAGAAATAATGGTATATATTCCTTCACATGAAAAGATGGAATAGAAGATTGAAAATAAACATGAAAAAATAATGAAGCAATTTTATAGTTGTTTTAAGTAGAATGTTTGATAAAATATGCAAAAGGATAAAAGCCTACTGGATTGAGAAAAATTCAAGTAGGCTTTTGTTGTATTTAGAAACAGAAAAAAGTAATGAAGTTAAAGAAAAAGGCGAAACCAATATGTCACAGAGTAATTTTTGTTAGGATAAGAAAATGTTAATTTAAAAAGTGATAATTATAGGGGATATTTGCAAAAAGACCAAATGCGCTGTGCAAAATGCACAATTGCTTAGAACGCTGATTAGTGTATTATTTTATACTTCTCATATAGATAAAAAAAAATATCAGTGAATTAAAATCTCATCTTAATAGTTTCAAGAAGGTCTTGTAATCTTTAAGCAATTATTGTGAACGATGCGAATGGAGATGATTCCCTTTTTCTGGTATCCTATTCTTAAGTTGATGCGCACGACAAATTTAGAAGAAAGGGAGGTGCATAGTATGGAAATCGTTGGTAAAAACTATACGACAAAGAAGAACGGTGAACGTGTTTCAACGCTTCAAGTTTTACAGCCGTATGAAGAGTATTATAACAGTGCTGATGGTAGCAGAGGCTGTGTTGGAATGAGAACTGAAGCAATTTATGTTGGTAGCTATGATATCAGTGACCTAGAGATTGGTATGGAGATAGAGATCTACTATGATAAAGCTGTTTCAACTGCAAAAGGAACATTCCAGACAGTTAAGAAAATCATAGTTCTCTAATTTTCACTCAAAGGGGGCAATTAAGAATAATACGCCCCCTTGAAAATAGGAAAGCTACATTGTTATTAAAAGTACTATAACACAGATTGCTCTATTCGAAAACCTTTTTGTATAACTTTTTGTGTTTGAAGAGAAAGGAGGAAACGTATGTCTTTAATTTTAGTACTTTTAGCTAGTATTGGTATTTTTTATATAGCGCGTGAGATTATTAAATCTTGTCGGGAGTGTGACGATAAAGAAGCCGAAAAAATAATTTTTTCTTACTTCTTTGGGGGCAAAAATAAATCTTTTAATAGTGATGAATTGGGAAGGAAATTAGAACAAAATATTTCTCAAATTATCGGTGACCAGTCTTATATGAAGCATTGTAATCTAGCGAGAACTCTTGATAATCATGGGCTGATATTTTTTGGTGAGAATGGAAAGTTGCCCTATATTGAAATATCAGTGGATTATAAAGATGCTAATGAAAAACAGAGGTTGGAAAGCATTTTGACTAATAAAGTCAAAAATTATCTGGAGATTTGCGGATTGCCGAATGATATTTTAGTTCATTGGGAAAAACGAAGAGATATTGAATTTCCAATGTTGAAAATAGAGTACACCAAAACTAAAGAACAAAAGGATATTCTGGATAGGTGTTTAGCCGTTAAGCAAAGAAATATTCTTGCTCAGTATGCTGCGGTTATTGATGATACAGAGGAAGAGGATTTGAATGAATAGTAGTCTGGTCATGTTAGGATATGACTATGGTATTCTTAGCATGCAAGGGGTTAAAGTTCCTTTGCATGCTAAAATTCAAAGCCACCGAATTGTGGTGGGAAGCACTAATTCAGGAAAGTCTTCCGCTATCCTATACTGGATTTATAAAGCTTCAAAACTAGGGTGTGAGTTTTATATTGCCGATTTTAAGCAGAGCCATGAATTTGAGGGAATCACTTCATATTTTGCTGAGTTTGAAGCATGTTATGCTTTGATAGAGCAATTTTATCAAGAGTTTCTTAATATCGCAGAAGGTGGAAGCGGAAAAATTAAAATTTTACTGATTGATGAGATTGCAGGTTTATTAACATATTATGCCACTTCGCAGGACGGAAAGAAAAAGGCTGACCGAGTACGAAATATTATGGCTTCCATTTTGATGCTTGGAAGGTCAAGAAATTGTTTTCTTTGGTTGTCTATGCAGAGGTATTCTGCCACAGTGTTTCCTGCCTCAAGTGGAGCAGCGGATAATTTTCAGATTTGCGTTGGTTTTGGAAGGCTTACGGTTGAAGGGCGTAAAGGATTATTTGCAGGGGAGCATTTTGATGGAGAGGAAACGTTGCGGTTTGGACAGGGGGAAGGAATTATTCTTGTAGAAGGGCAACCATTAAGAGGAATTGTTATTCCAACTGTTTCAAAAAAGAAATTGCTAGTGCTATTGCAAAAGTAAGTCCGTCAAAGGGCAGAAGACAGCGAAGCTGTCATAGCCCTTTGACACAAGAAAACGGTCAGTATTACCCGTTTTCTTGTGTGACTGTGATTTATATAGTGGAAGCATTGATTTTACAAGGTTTTTTCGTCACAGCCATAATGTGACAAATCAGATAAGGATGTGATTAAAATGGGATTTTCACCAAAGACCCGAGGGAGATGTTGGGTTGGAACAATTCATGTGACAAATATGGAAAAGGCAGGATTAGAAAAAAAGCAATATGAGTGTCCTGAATATCTTGCAGAGTATTTTATAAGACTGTGGGAAGAAAGCGGAGCAAAAAGAGAAGCTGCTATTGCTGTATGTGTGTCAAGTACAGGTTGTTATCATTGTCATATTGCTTGTTATGGAAATACTACGACATTAAAAAAAGTATCTAAAATATTATTCGATTCTCACATTGAACCTCAATTAGGAGGTAAGCAGGCATTAACTGCCTATATATGTAAAGAGGGGGATTACGCAGAGAAGGGTGAGCAGGTTCTTTATACAAAGGGGCTAGAAGTAATTCAGGATAGACAAGGACTGAGAAGTGACCTAGAAGTTATTGAGGAATTACTGGAAGAAGGATTAACACCAGAGCAAATATATGCAGAGTCTTTCCGATATAGAAGGTATGAGAAAATGATTAAGTCACATTATCTTGCAAAGAGGATAGCTGAAATACCTTTGATAAAGACTATGTGGAATGAATACCATTTTGGAAGAAGCGGTAGCGGAAAGACGTACTCTTATTTTAAGCTATGCGAAATATTCTCTCCTGAAGAAGTGTATCTTTGCAATGATTATGCGAATTCGGGTTCGAGTGGAGGAGGATTTGACTTTTATGCGAACAATCCGGCGAAGATAGTATTATTAGATGAATTTCGTGGAAATATTCCCTATGCACAGTTGTTATCCATGCTTGATGTGTATAGTCGTAATCAGCAACATTGTCGTTTTCAAAATACATATAACTTGTGGGAAAATGTTATAATTTGTTCGATATATCCACCAGAAGAAGTTTATAGATTTATGGTAGATGATACAAAGAAAAATATTGACTCAATCAGCCAGTTTTTCAGACGTTTAAATGTGATTGTTTATCATTATAAAAATAAAGAGGGAGAATATAAGAGCTTTGAGATGCCAGCTTGTGAATATAGCTGTGCGGAAGAAATGATAAAAAAGGCGGAATTATACGAGGCAGGGTTTATATGTTCAGAAAAATTGAGCATTGTTCATCAGAAAAAAGTAGATGAAGTGGTTTCACATGTTCAAAAGCAAATAGATACATCAGATAGTACCGACTCTATACAAAAGAAATTTTGAGTAAAGCCAAAATAGGGGTACAGTACAAAGAGGTACAGAAAGAGAATCCCGAGTCATGGAATGCATTTTTAAGGCGAATACATGAGGTCAGAATTTATGATAGAAATGGAACAGTTACAAGTTATGAGTCTGTGGAAAAATATCTAAGGAGGAAGGAAGAATTCTGCACACTAACCTCGGAAGATGACTGTCCCTTCGGAATACAAGAAAAATTATTATTGGAATAAAATTCTTGATATTACCTTTTCTTCTAAGGGGGGGGAACGGATATGGTAATAAGTTCATATAATGGTTGTAAGGTTAATTGGGTGATTTTTTTGTATGAAAAATTTGTATGAATTCTCGAAAGAAAATAATATAAGTCAGCATCTATATTCTGAAAATAATCAAAAGGATTTTCGGGAAGTCCTGAAGAAAGGAATTTACAAAGAATTACATAAACGTAATTTGCTTTCAGATGCGCAACTTAATTCTTTGATTTATAAAAAATAGATGATGTATTATTGCGCATCAATAGATATTCTGTTATAATAAAGATATCTGTTGATGTGCTATTTTTATGGAGGTAGCACAGAAATGTATGAAAAAATATTAAGAGTTGCGGCTTATGCCAGAGTATCCACAGATAAAGAAGACCAATCGAATTCTTTATCCAGTCAAAGAAGTTATTTTGCAGAGTTCATAACAAATCATGAAAATTGGAAATTAAGTGATGTTTACTATGATGAAGGTATCAGTGGAACACAGACAAAAAACAGAACAGGGTTTAATCAGATGATACAAGATGCCTTGAATGGAGAACTTGATTTAATCATAACAAAAGAAGTTTGCAGATTTGCCCGAAATACAGTTGATACGCTTTCCTATACAAGACAGCTTAAAGAAGCTGGTGTTGGTGTAATATTTACCATTGATAACATTGATACAAGGGACTCGGATGGTGAACTGCGCTTGACGATTATGGCTAGTATTGCACAGGAAGAGTCACGAAAAACGTCCGAAAGGGTTCGCTGGGGACAAAAAAGGCAAATGGAAAAAGGTGTTGTTTTTGGCAGAGATTTGCTTGGTTATACAGTTCATAATGGAAAACTTTTTATTAACGAAGAAGAAGTACCCGTTGTCAAAGCAATTTTCCATAAATATGTGAATGAAGGAAAAGGAACACATGTTATTGCCCGTGAACTTCTGGAAGAAGGCATGCGCCCTAAAAGAATTGCTTTGTGGTCGAATACCGTAATCCTTCGGGTACTGCGAAATGAAAAATATGTAGGTGACCTGTTGCAGAAAAAAACGTATACACCCAATTATTTGACTCATGCAAAAAAATACAATCATGGAGAGGAGGACATGGTATATTTGAAAAATCATCACGAACCAATTATTGACAGGGAGTTATGGGAACGTACACAAGAAGAACTGAAACGACGTTCTCCGTCAGAAGAACAGAAATCAAAGCACAGCAATCGCTATTGGTGCAGTGGGAAAATTCGTTGTGCAGAATGTGGCAGTCGATTTGTCAGTCGAACAAAAAACCTGAAAAATGGTGGAGTATACAGAGCATGGCGGTGTCATTCAGCGGCTAATCATGGAGCTTTAAAGAAAGACGCTGACGGAAAAAATGTTGGTTGTGGTAACTCTTCTATCAATGAACGCGCATTAAAAACCTGTATGAACTATTGTATTACATTTGTTCAAGGTGAAAAAGATACCTTAAAAAAAGAAATTTTAGAAGATATTTCCAAACTTCAAAAAGAGTCCGAAAAAAAAATGAACTCTAAAAAAATCCAGAAAAAAATAGAAAAGCTGGAAATGAAAAAAAGGCAGTCTATTGATTTAATGCTTGAGGGACTTATCACAAAAGAAGATTTAAAAAAACAGACAGATTGGTATAATGAGGAACTTGAAAACCTTAATATTCAATTAGCAGAAGCATTGTCAAAGGACAAGGTACAATCTCGTCAAGTGAATGATATGGAACAGTATATACAAGCTTTAGATGAAATCATGGATATTGGAGAAAATAGTGAACTGTTATATAAGGAAGTATTAGACTATATAGAAGTTCATAAAGGCGGCGTTCTGGATATCTGGCTGAAATGTATTCCCGTAGGAATTCGTTTGAAAATCAGGACTTCTGGAAAACGGGAATTTTTCAAAACAGAGATTTTAGAAACATCTTTTATTGAAAAATAACGTGCGCAATTTTGATACCGATATACCGATATCTGTCAATGTTCCGATTACTTCCCGGTATGGCATTGTATATCGCTG
>ERZ791834.1091-NODE-1091-length-14389-cov-3.66695_pt1 | contig 14389 bp, 14 predicted proteins | sample MGYA00510293_ERZ791834 | MGnify/ENA primary metagenome ERZ791834 (study PRJEB30046, sample SAMN00715253) | human gut metagenome | study: EMG produced TPA metagenomics assembly of the A metagenome-wide association study of gut microbiota in type 2...
TAATATTCACTTCCAAATTACATCAACTTGATGTTAGGAGAAATTAATTTTTGATTAAATATCTAAATACTTAATAATAAAAAGAGAGTAACAGTTTAAAAGCTACTCTCTTTTTCTATTTTACTCATTTGTTATCTCAATAAAAGTTTCAATTTTAGCTCCAATAAATCTGATAATCTCTTTTAACTCTTGTGGACTTGTTTCAAATCCTTGGTTAAATAGATCAGAGTTTCTTCCTCTTAATTTTAGAATATCAAGAATAGTTGTTGTCAATTGCTCTGCCTTTTCTGTTTTTAAAACAAAAGCTAACTCATATTGATCTGAATACTCCTTAGAAAAAAGTCTAAATATCTTATCTATTGTCAACTTCTTCTCATAGATAATTTTACAAACCCAATTATCTATCTCTTTTTTCTGAGCCTCTAATTTATCTTTTTTAGCATAATAGATATAGATACACTCTTTTTTTTCAATCTCTTTATCTTTACTTGAATTTAGCTCAACTCTCTCTAACTCTTGATCCTCTATTATCTTCTTATAAAATCCCTCTAATGGTTTCTCAAGTATCCCTTTTTTTCTTAAACTTTCAAGTCCATTTTTTACAGCACTAACTAAACTTGTTTTTGTTTGATTAGCTCCACCATTACTTATATGATACTCTCTTACAAGTTCAATTATATCCTCTCTCTTTTTCAATTCATTACTTTTTAATAGCTTAGGAATAAAAGTTTCAACCATTTTTGCATTTAAAATTACACCAGCATACTCATATGTAGTATTCATCTTTCTCACCCTGATATTTTAATATAAATCTTTATTTTTGCAACTATCTATCATGTTACTTGTATCTTCTTTTTCAATAGATATAATCTCTATCTCTGAATTTTTTTGTTTTTTTACATAAAGTTTATCATAGAAGAATAGACAGATAAATGATATTACTAAAGCTCCAAAACTAGCTCCTATACTTTGATACTCTGAAGCTCCAAGTTTACTTGCAACAAGATACCCTAAAATCATTGCTACTGCTGGAAAAACATAAGCTATTGAAGCTGCTTTTATAACTTTTCCTGCTGATATCTCAAAAGTAACTGTATCCCCTATCTCAGCCTTTTTATCTGTTACAAACTCAAAATCCTTACCATATTTCCCTTCTCCACTGCAACCACTACAATGAGAACAAGCTGTATCCTTATATAGCTTTACAAGAATTTTATCTCCATTTATTGCCTTTACAATTCCTTTGTTAACCACTTTTTTCACCTCTATAATATTAAAAGTTTTATGCTTATTTTTAGATTATACCATAAAAAAAAACTTTAAAAAAGCTAAAGGTATATTTCTTGAAAACTATTTTTCTCTATGATACAATATAAAATAGTTTATAAGTAAATTAATGAAGAGGTAAGAAGTGAAAAAGTTACTTTGTTTTCTAAAATTTAGATATATCTATATTTATTTTCTTTTATATATGGTAGCAGATTATTTTTTCAAAGGTAGAGTAAGTGAACTAGGTGTTTTTAGTTTTATTGACTCTTATTTTGGAATAGTAGTTTTTCCTTTGATTGTAATACTTCTTTTTTCTATACTTTTCCCTTTTATAAATAACAAAACTAAAAAGATGTTATTAAGTGTAAGGTTATACTGCTTTTTTCTCTTATCTATTAGTTGTATCTTACTATACTTAATGTATGTTTTAAAACTTCCCTTTGATAAAGTAGTGGCAAATGATGAGATTATAAGAGAGTTTCTTCAACTTTCACTTTATAAATATAAGATTGGATTAGTAGCAACATATGGTTTCTATTTATTACTAACAAATGTGATGTTTCAATATATTTATATTGGATTGGGAGTTATTATCTTCTGTACAACTTTCTTAATTGTTGCTAAAGCTATTAAAAGAGGAATTTCAAAGATGTACCACGATTATAAAGAGAGAAAGAGAATAGCTAGAGAGGAGCAACTTATCAGAGAACAGATAGCTATTAAAGAGGCTCTTGAAAAACGTGAAGCAATGATGAAAGAGAAATTAGAACAGGAAAAGGAAAATAAGATTAAAGAGAGAGTGGAAGAGGTCTTATTAAATAAAGAGCTTATTTTAGATAATTCTACAACTGAAGATGAAAATATTCCTAAAGAGGAAGAGGAGAAAAAAGTTCCAAAAAGTTTAAATCCTAATAAAAATCTATCTCAAGAAAAGATAGAAAATAGAAATAATCCACCTGAGAGCTCTGAAAGATTTAATGATAATTTTAATCTTTTTACGATTAATAACTCAGAGGAAAAAGAGAAAAATGGAAATATATTAGGTGAAAGTACAAAAAATGATGGGATAGATAAAATCAATGAAAGAGAACTTTTAAAAATAATTAAAGAGAAGGAAGGAGCAAAAAATGATACTAGCATCAAAATCTCCAAGGAGAAAAGAGATTCTTGAAGATATGGGATTTAATTTAAAAATAGAGGGTGCTGAAATTGAAGAGATAAGTGATGAAAAAGAGCTTACTCTAAAAATTATGGATATTGCTAGAAAAAAGACTTTCTCTATTGCTGAAAAATATCCAACTGAATATGTTGTTGGAGCTGACACAATAGTTGAAGTAGACGGTGAGATAATTGGAAAACCTAAAAATAGAGAGGAAGCTTTTAAAACATTGAAACTCCTTTCAGGTAGAAAGCACAATGTAATCACTGCCTATAGCTTTATAAATATCTCTAAAAATATAGATATTACAAATTATAATATTAGTGAAGTTTTCTTTAGGGAACTAGATGAAAATATGATAAAATGGTATATAGAAACTGGTGAACCAATGGACAAGGCAGGCTCTTATGGAATACAGGGAAAAGGTGCTGCTTTTGTAAAGAAAATAAATGGTGATTTTTTTAGTGTTATGGGATTTCCTATTGGAGATTTTATAGAGAAAATCAGTGAAATTGGAATTGGTTTAGAAGAGATTAAAAATATTTAACTATAATATTTAATTAACTTAGAGGTGAAGAATGAAAAAGTATTTTAATAAATTTTTAGGTTTTTTCTCTGAAGATTTAGGAATTGATTTAGGAACATCAAATACTTTAATCTGTGTTAAGGACAAGGGAATAATTTTAAATGAACCTTCTGTTGTTGCAATTAACACTAAAACAAAAGATATTTTTGAAGTTGGTGAAAGAGCTAAACTGATGATAGGGAGAACACCTAACAACCTAGATACTATCAGACCATTAAAAAATGGGGTAATTGCTGATTATGAGATAACAGAAAAAATGCTAGGTTCTTTTTATAAAAGAGTAAACCATAGCAAGTTTCTATCTAGTCCTAGAGTTATTATCTGTGTTCCTGCTGGAGTTACTCAAGTTGAAAAAAGAGCAGTTATTGAAGTTACAAGAGAGGCTGGAGCTAGAGAAGCATATTTAGTTGAAGAGCCTATGGCTGCTGCTATTGGAATAGGATTAAATATATTTGAACCTGAAGGAAATATGATTGTTGATATTGGTGGTGGAACTGCTGAACTTGCTGTTATATCTCTAGGAGGTATAGTTAAGACTTCATCTTTTAGAGTAGCTGGAGATAGATTTGATGCTACAATTATCGACTATATTAGACAAAAACATAACCTTTTAATAGGAGAAAAAACTGCTGAAGATATTAAAAAACATATTGGAGCAGTTATGGAGTTAGAGGAAGATTTATTTATTGATATCAGTGGTAGAAATGCTTTAAATGGATTACCTAAAGATGTAAAAGTCTACTCTTCTGAAATTGTTGAGGCTCTTGGAGAACTATTACAACAAATTATTGAAGAGATCAAAGTTATTCTTGAAAAAACACCACCTGAATTATCATCAGATATTAAGAGAAGAGGAATCTATGTAACTGGTGGAGGTGCTCTTCTAAGAGGAATAGATAAAAAGATATCAGAAAGTTTAAATCTAAATGTTACAATTGCTGAAGATCCTTTAAACTCTGTTATCAATGGTATCCAAACTTTACTACAAAACTTTGATACTTATAGTAAAGTTCTAATATCTCCTGAAATAGATTATTAATTTCTAAAGAAAGAAGGCTTTATATGAAAAGATTGTTTTTGATTTTTCTTATGTGTTATACCTTTTCATATAGTAACTATCTCATTAGTAATAGTGAGATAGTTCTTTTTTATGATAAAACTTCAAATAATATTCACTATATTAAGGGGGATATTTTCCAACCAATTAATATCTCTAAAATAGAGGGTAAAATTATTCTTGATGGAGATAAAATTCTATCTTTAAAAGATTATCCTGTTGAGGCTAAAATTGTTCCTGAAACAAATATTCTTCAGCTTTTCTATAAAGTTAATGGAAATAATATTATAGTAACTATTTTCCCATCTATGATTGAAAAAAACAGATTATTTTTCAGTGTGAATCTAGGAAAAATTCCTAATAATAAAACAGTAGATTTTGCTTTTCATATAGTTCCACAGAGAGATAATGATTTTGTAGAGTATATTAGAGAGACAAATTCTTTTAATTATAGTGATAATATCTCTTTTAAATCTGAAAACTATGGTGGTAGAACATTTATTACTAGAGATAATGTTATTGAGAATTTTTTATTAGAAGAGGTAAATGAAAAGACTAAAAAATATCAAGATGATAATCTCTACTATATTATAAGTGATATTAAAGAGGATAAACCTATCCTTTTCTCCTTTGAGTTCTATGATGAATTTAAAGATAACAGATATATTACTCCAAATATGGTAGCTAATCAGGAATTAGATTATTGGTTAAAAAAACAATTAGCCTCTAAAGAAAATAACAGATATAATAAGGTAACTAAAGAGGTTTTAAAAAATTTAGATCTTGTAACCTCAAGAGCTGTTATTCCTGATTCAATCTCATATAATGATAGTAGAGAGAACTTAACAAATAAAATTCAGCTATTCTATATTTTAAGTAAGTTTAAATCTAATTTTGATGGTAGTAAGATTTTTGCAGATATTAACTTAAAGAAAAGTGAAACCGAAAGTGCTGAATACTACACTTATGTTTTTAATTATATGAAAGATAATGGAGAAAAGTTTGATCCTAAATATTTTAATTGGAAGATCAGACCTGAAGTTCTATCTATGGTGGACTCTATTGAGGATAGTGGAGAGATTTTAGATGGAAGAGATAATATTTTTAACTACTATACTCAATATAATTTAATAGATATTATCTTTAATTTAGATGATTTTCAAGAGGATAGAGAGTATATTTTAGAAAGAAAAAATCTATTATATGATTTTATTTTAAAAAATTATGTTACAAAAGATGGCTTAAAAACAAGAAGAGGAAATGAAAAGAGTAATCATAAAAACATTGCATATATAGGTTTTCTTCCTAAAGATCAACAAAAGAAAATCCTTTTATCTGATTATAAAAAATATTATAATAAAGAGATTGGAATATTAAAAGAAAAATCTGAAAAGAAAGTTGATATAAAATATAATCTTGAATTTATTATTAAGCTATATGAAAACAATTTAAAAGATCAGGGAGATAATCTTTTAAATAATATTGAAAAGATTATCTTAAATAATAACTGCTATATAACTCCTAAAATAGATTTGAGTGGAGATAACTATGCAGCAATATATGGAGAGATGATATACTTATATCTTACAGCAATAGAGTTTAGGGAGAATAAAAATGAGTATTCAAAATAAGATAGAGGCTATTCTTCTACTTGGGGGAGATGAGATAAAGATAAAGGATCTTTGTAAATTCTTCTCTCTTTCAATAGATGAGATTATGCCAATAATTGATAAGTTAAAAAGAGCTAGAAAAGATAGTGGAATAAATATAGAGATCAATGGTGATTTAGTTTATTTAGTAACTAATCCTATATATGGAGAGGTTGTCAATGAATTTTTTGAATATGAAGCTAAGCCTAAAAAACTTTCTGGAGCATCATTGGAAACACTATCAATTATAGCTTATAGACAACCAATTACTAAAAGTGAAATAGAAGCTATTAGAGGAGTTTCAGTAGATAGAATTATACAAAACCTAGAGGAGAAAAAATTTGTAAGAGTTTGTGGAAAAAAAGAGGGAACTGGTAGAGCTAATCTCTATGAAGTTACAGAAAAATTCTTAACATATATAGGTTTATCTTCTATTACTGAACTACCAAACTATATTGATATAAAAGGGAGAATTGAAGAAAATGGAAGAGATGAGGATAAATAAGTATCTAGCCTCAATTGGAATAGCTTCAAGAAGAGAGATTGACAGATTGATTGATGAAGGAGCTATTAAAGTAAATGGAGAAAAGGCAACAGCTGGTATAAAAGTTTCAGATAAAGATGAGATTTATATCAAAGGAAAAAAGGTAAATAAAAGTGCTGAAAGAAAAGTTTACTACCTTTTAAATAAACCTCTTGAAGTTTTAAGCTCTGTAAAAGATGATAGAGGTAGAAAAACTGTTGTAGATTTGATAAAATGTAAGGAGAGAATATTCCCAATAGGGAGACTTGATTACAATACATCTGGACTTATGATTTTAACTAATGATGGAGAACTATTTAATAGAATTATCCACCCAAAAGCAGAAATATACAAGGAGTATCGTGCTAAAGTTTTTGGAGAGATAAAAGATGAGTCTATCACAAAACTTAAAAATGGAGTAAAATTAGAAGATGGTATGACTCTACCTGCTTATGTTACTCTTTTAAAGAGGGAGAAGGGGAAAAGTGAACTTTTAATCTCTATAAGAGAGGGAAGAAACAGACAGGTTAGAAGAATGCTTGATGCTGTAAATCACCCTGTTATTACACTAAAAAGAGAGAAGATTGGAAAACTATCTCTAGGAAATCTTAAATTAGGAGAGTATAGGGAACTTACAACTGAAGAAGTGAATTATTTGTATTCATTATAAATATTATTTTTAGGAGGAAAAAATGGCTTTAACAAAAGAAGAAGTTTTAAATGTTGCCAAATTGGCTAGATTAAAATTTTCTGCTGAAGAAATTGAAAAATTTCAAGTAGAATTAAATGATATACTTGGATATATTGATATGTTAAATGAAGTAGATACAGCAGAAACAAAAGCTTTAGTACAAGTAAATGATGCAGTAAACAATTTAAGAGATGATGAGGTTAGAGAATCTCTATCAACTGAAAAAGCTCTTTCTAATGCACCTGATTCTGGAGATGGAGCAATAATCGTACCTAAAGTTGTTGGGTAATATTAAATTATATAAGTAAAAATCAAGGAGGATTTTTTCAATGGAAAATTTTTATAAATTATCTGCCTTTGAAATTAGAGAAAAGATTTTAAAAGGGGAAATCAAATCAGAAGATGTAGTTAAAGATATATTTGAAAGAATTGAAAAAATAGATAATAAAATAGGAAGTTTTGTTAATCTAAGAAAAGAGAAAGCTTTAGCTGAAGCTAAAATAGTAGATGAAAAAATTAAAAATGGAGAGAAAGTAGGAGCTCTAGCTGGTGTACCTGTTGCAATAAAAGATAACATGGTATCTGAAGGAGATGTAACTACTGCTTGTTCAAAAATACTTTCAAACTATACAGGAGTATATGATGCTACTGCTGTTAAAAAATTAAAAGAAGCTGATGCTATTATCATCGGTATCACTAATATGGATGAATTTGCAATGGGAAGTACTACAAAAACTTCTTATCACAAAGAAACTAAAAACCCTTGGGATCTTGAAAAAGTTCCTGGAGGAAGTAGTGGAGGAGCAGCAGCTTCTATTGCAGCTCAAGAGGCTTTCATATCTCTAGGATCAGATACTGGAGGAAGTATTAGACAACCAGCTTCTTTCTGTGGAGTTGTAGGTTTAAAACCAACTTATGGAAGAGTTTCTAGATATGGACTTATGGCATTTGCTTCATCTCTTGATCAAATTGGACCTATTGCTAAAAATGTAAGAGATATAGCTCTTTGCTTAAATGTAATCTCTGGTTCAGATGACTATGATGCTACTGTTTCAAGTAGAGAAGTACCTGATTATACAGAGTTTTTAGGAAAAGATATTAAAGGGATGAAAATTGGAGTTCCTAAAGAGTACTTTATCGACGGAATAAATGAAAATGTAAGAAAAGTTATAGATGAAGCTTTAGATAAATTTAGAGAGTTAGGAGCTGAAATTGTTGAGATCTCTCTTCCTCATACAAAATATGCTGTTCCTACTTACTATGTTATCGCTCCTGCTGAAGCAAGTTCAAACCTTGCAAGATTTGATGGAGTTAGATATGGATATAGAAGTGAAAATATAAAAGATATCAATGATCTTTATGTAAATTCAAGAAGTGAAGGTTTTGGAGATGAAGTTAAGAGAAGAATAATGATAGGAACTTATGTTTTAAGTGCTGGTTTCTATGATGCTTACTTTAAGAAAGCTCAAAAGGTTAGAGAACTAATCAAAGAAGATTTTGATAGAGCTTTTGAACAAGTGGATATGATATTTACTCCAGTATCACCAAATACTGCATTTAAACTTGATGATAAAAAATCTCCTATTGAACTTTACCTAGAGGATATTTTCACAATTTCTGCTAACCTTGCTGGAATCCCAGGTATCTCAATCCCTGCTGGATTAGCTGACAATATGCCTGTTGGAATTCAACTATTAGGTAAACCTTTTGGAGAGGGAGAATTAATACAAGCTGGAGATGCTTTTGAAAAAATTAGAGGAGAATGGAAGCTACCTAATTTAGACTAGTAGCTATCTGTTAGAAGGAGATAATAAAATGAGAGAATGGGAATCAGTTATAGGATTAGAAGTTCACCTTCAATTAAAAACAGGAACTAAAGTTTGGTGTGGTTGTAGTGCTGACTATGACAATGCTGATGCTAACACTCATACTTGTCCAATCTGTTTAGGACACCCAGGTGCACTTCCTAAATTAAATAAAAAAGTTGTAGAATATGCAGTAAAAGGAGCTCTTGCTCTTAACTGTAAAATAAATAATGAGAGTAGTTTTGATAGAAAGAACTATTTCTATCCTGATACTCCTAAAAACTATCAAATCACTCAATTTGATAAATCTTATGCAGAGAAAGGATTCCTTGAATTTAAATTAAATTCTGGAAGAATGGTAAAAGTTGGAATTACAAAAATTCAAATAGAAGAGGATGCTGCTAAATCAATTCATGCTGAACATGAATCACTTATCAACTACAACAGAGCATCTATACCTCTAATTGAAATTATATCTGAACCAGATATGAGATCATCAGAGGAAGCTTATGAATACTTAAACACTTTAAAAAGTACAATAAAATATACTGGTATCAGTGATGTTTCTATGGAACTTGGTTCTTTAAGATGTGATGCTAATATCTCTGTAATGGAAAAAGGATCTAAAGTTTATGGAACTAGAGTAGAGGTTAAAAACCTTAACTCTTTCAAAGCTGTTGCTAGAGCAATAGATTATGAAATTGGAAGACAGATAGAAACTATTGAAAATGGTGGAGAGATTCACCAAGAAACTAGACTTTGGGACGAAGAATCTCAAACTACTAAAGTTATGAGAAGTAAAGAGGAAGCTATGGACTATAGATACTTCCCAGAACCAGATCTTCTAAAACTTGTTATCACTGATGAAGAGGTAGAAGCTATTAGAGAACTTATGCCAGAATCTAAAACTGATAAATTAAATAGATTTATCAATGACTATAAGATCCCTGAATATGATGCTAATATTCTTTGTGAAGATATTGAGCTTGCTGACTACTTTGAAGCAGTTACTAAAGTTTCTGGAAATCCAAAATTAAGTTCAAACTGGATAATGACAGAAGTTATGAGAAACTTAAAAGAGAAAAATATCACTATTGAAAACTTCTCTATCTCTGCTGAACACCTTGGAGAGATCATAGCTCTTATTGAGAAAAATGTTATCTCTACAAAAATAGCTAAAGAGTTATTTGAAATAAAATTAACTGATGATAGAGCCCCTGAAGTTATTGTAAAAGAAAAGGGAATGGTTCAAGTTGCTGACACTGGAGCTATTGAAGCTATGATTGATGAAGTTATTGCTTCTAATGAAAAAATGGTAAATGACTATAAAAATTCAGATGAAGGAAGAAAACCAAGAGTATTAAAAGGACTTATTGGACAAGTTATGAAACTTTCTAAGGGTAAAGCAAATCCTGGAATGGTAACAGAGTTAATGACTCAAAAATTAAGTAACCTTTAATAAATAAAAAAAATAAACCAGAACTAACTCTCTAGTTAAGAGAATTAGCTCTGGTTTTTATATTGTGGTTGCTACTCAAATATAAATTGAAAATCTATAAAAAAAAGAGAATCTGTACAAAACAAATTCTCCTAATTTTTAATTTATTATAACTTTATCTTTATAACTATCCTATTTTTTTTACACTATCTCTTATAATAAGTTCAACAGGTGTTAAAATCTTTAATGGATATACATTATATTCTACAATTTGTTGAAATAACATGGAAATTGTAGCTTTTGCTATTAAAGAAACATTACTTTCTACTGTTGTAATTTGTGGTACTGAATATTTCGCTTGATCTGAATTATCAAAACCAATTACACTAATATCTTCTGGAACATTAAGCCCAAATTGCTGAATAGCTTGAATAGCACCAAGAGCAAGTCTATCATTAAAACCTAATATAGCTGTAGGATACTCATTAGAAGATAATAACATTTCTTTAACAACTTTAAAACTATCTTCAAATTCCCAAGAATTTCCTCCAAGAACATATTTTTCATCCAAAATAATTCCATGTTCTCTCATAGCTGTAATACATCCTCTTAAACGTTCTTTGTTAGACATATAATCAGAACATCCATTAATAATTCCTATTTTTTTATGTCCCATCTTTATTAAATATTTACACGCTTCATACATACCTGAAAAATTATCAGCTGATAATGAAGGAATTTTTTTATGATAACCATTAACTAAAACAGCAGGAATTTTTAGTTCTAAAGCTGACTCTATATATTTTTCTTCAATGTTACTAACAAAAATTATCCCAGCTAAAGAATTAGAGGATATAAATTTTTCAAAATCGTTATCTTTAGCCAAAGTGGAATATATTAGAGAATATCCATGTTTTTGACATGACTTTTCAGCTGTATAAAAAAGTTCTGAATAGAACGGTTGAGTTATTCTATTGTTGTTATTATTACTTTTTGGTAAAAGAAAAGCAATGGTTTTACTTTCTATTCTATTTTCTTTTTCTTCTTTTTTTTCTTCTTGTTTTATTTCATTTTTTAAAACATTAGGATTATAAATAACTATTGTCCCTTTTCCAGCTTTTTTTTCAACTAATTCATCTTCCACTAAAAGTTTTAAAGATTTACGAACAGTAGTCCTATCTACATTAAAGGTTTCTCCTATTTCTCTTTCTGAAGGAAGTAAATCACCAAAAGAATAATCTTTTTTCATTATTTTTTCTTTTAGCTCTTGATAAACTCTTTTATATAAAAAAACTTTACTTTCTGATTTTTCCAAAATATAACCTCATTTCTGTAAATTTAAAAATTTATCTATTGATAATTAATTTTAACACTATTATAAGAGTAGGTCAATAGAAGTTATATTAATTATTATAAAGAATTATTCCAAATAGTTTTCATTAATTCTTCAGTTAAAGGACAAGGATTACATGTAATATGTCCTGTAGTTTTCTTAACAGTTTCAATTATAAAATCCATATTTGGTTCATCTTTAATATAAGGTTTTAATGAAGCTGGAGCATTAATAGCTTTTCTTAATTCTTTTATTCTTTCAATTCCTCTCAAAGCATTTTCACGATCTGATAGAGAAGGGTCAGCAACTTTTAAAGTTTCAGCTATTTTTACATATTTTTTTAATGAATAATCAAGATTTAATTCCATTGCATTAGTTATAAAAATAGAGCAAGCATCTCCATGAGGAATATGATACATAGCTCCTATAGGTTGAGCCATAATATGAGCTATTCCAATTCCAGCAGTAATAGCACATCCTCCTAAATAACTTCCAAGCATCATAGCTCCTCTAGCTTGAAGATTATTTGGGTTCTTACATGCTTCTTCTAAATTTTCATTAATAAGTTCAAGAGCTTTTAATCCATACATTTCTGAAAGTGGATTTGCATTTAGAGAAACATATGATTCAATAGCATGGCTTAATGCATCCATTCCTGTTGCTGCTGTAATTTTTGCTGGTAAACTAACAGTCATAGTAGGGTCTAAAATAACAATATCTGCAATCATAGTAGTATGGTAAAGACTCTTTTTTAATCCATTATAGTTATTATAAACAACACTTACTTTAGTAGCTTCTGCTCCTGTACCTGAAGTTGTAGGAATAGCTATAAATAATGGTGATATTTTAGTTACTGCTTTTCCATTCATTTGATATTCTTCGATATTTCCTCCATTAGCTGTAAGCATGTTAATAGCTTTTGCTGAATCTATAACACTACCTCCTCCAACAGCTATTGTACAATCACAATTTTCAGCAACAAAAAGGTCATGTCCATTATTAATCATATGAAGATCTGGTTCACCTATAATAGAATCATATGCAACATATCCAATTCCATTTTTATCTAAAGCTTCAGCAATTTTTTTAAAGTCTTCTGTATTTTTATTGTAAATAACAAGAAAGACTTTTTTACAACCATACCATTTTAAAATAGATGGTATTTCTAAAACTTTATTTTCTCCAAAAATGATTTGACGATTGTTAACTACTTCAAACATATAAATTTCCTCCTATATTTTTAAAATACTATATGTGGTTTTTTATCACAATTGAATTATACTTATTTCTTTTAAAAAAGTCAACATGTTTTTATTTATATTAAAACATGTTTTATAAATATGAGCCTTATTTTTTATATTTCATTAGAAAAAATATTCTTTTTTATCCTGAAAAAATATTTTTTTCAAAAAAAGTATTGCAATACAATATAAATTGTGCTATTATCAAATCATAAAAACTAAAACAAGTTTCAAAAATACAACTCAATAAAATAATACATGTTGTTTTTTAGGAGGGAAGAAATGAAAAAAAGAAAACTTTTATTATTGGGTTTTACAGCTCTAACATTATTATTTACAGGCTGTTCCCCAAAAGAAGAACAAATTAATAGTGGAACAATAAGGATAGCATATAACCAAGCTACTACCCATCCACATTATCAAGCTTTATACAAAGCAGGTGAAAAATTTGAAAAAGCCACTGATGGAAGATTTAAATTTTTAATTTATCCTAATGAGGTATTAGGAGATCAAAGAGCAACTTTGGAATTAATTCAAAATGGAGCATTACAAATGGCAATAGTAAATAATGCCATTATAGAAAATTATAACAAAGACTTTTCTGTACTAGGACTTCCATATATTTTTGATTCACAAGAACATCAAGAGAAAGTTTTCGTTTCAGGAATACTAGAACCTTTATTTGAGTCTACTAAAAAAGAGGGATTTGAAGTAATGGCTGCTTATACAGCAGGATCTAGAAATGTTTATATGGAGAAACCTGTAGAAAAACCTCAAGATTTGGATGGAGCAAAAATAAGAGTTATGGAATCTCCAACAATGGTAGCTATGATGAAATACATGGGAGGAATAGGAACTCCTATGAGTCAAGGAGAAGTATATACTGCAATTCAACAAGGAGTATTAGATGGTGGAGAAAATAATGAAATTACATATGTTGATTTAAAACACTATGAAGTAGCACCATATTTTTCTAGAACTCAACATGTTATGATCCCAGACTTAGTTATAGGAGAGAGTGCTTATCTTGAAAAAATGTCTGAGTCCGATCAAAAATTATTAAGAGAAATCTTAAAAGAATCAGTGACAGAAGAATTTGACTTGTGGAATAAACAAATAGAAATAGCTAAAAAAACTGCTGAAGAGCAAGGAGTAACTTTTGTAGATGTAAATATAAAACCATTTCAAAATAATTGTTTACAACTCCATGAAGAAGCTATGAAAGATTCTCCTTTTGTAAAAAAATTATATAAAGAAATTCGTGAAATGGCAGAATAAGGAGGAAAAATGGAAAAATTAAAATATTATTTTGATAAAGTATTAGAATGGAGTTGTATATTCTTAATGTCGATTATGACTTTATTAGTAACATATCAAGTAATTGTAAGATATTGTTTTAATCGTCCAAGTGCTATTAGTGAAGTATTATCTAAATATCTATTTATTTGGATGATAATGTTTTGCTCAGCTTATGTCTTTGGTTTAAGAGAACATATGAATATTCCTTTTGTAAAAGATAAACTTTCACCTAAATTAAAAATGCTTTGTGAATTAGCAAGTGAAATTATAATCTTTTTATTTGCAATAGGAGTTATGGTTATAGGAGGATATTTAGGAGCTATTCGTCAAGTAAGTCAA
>ERZ791834.1097-NODE-1097-length-14328-cov-3.67925_pt1 | contig 14328 bp, 7 predicted proteins | sample MGYA00510293_ERZ791834 | MGnify/ENA primary metagenome ERZ791834 (study PRJEB30046, sample SAMN00715253) | human gut metagenome | study: EMG produced TPA metagenomics assembly of the A metagenome-wide association study of gut microbiota in type 2...
TTGGAACCAGTAAATATCTGTTGTTTCAAAGACAGGGTTAAATTAAATAATCCCCTGATGGGGACGGAAACTGTAGATGCAATAACTATAGTTCTAGCTCTCCAATAAGTTGTTAAATTAAATAATCCCCTGATGGGGACGGAAACCTCTGTGATTGTATTCAATTGACTGTCGATTGTATTCTAGAGCGTCAAATTAAATGATCCCCAAATGGGGACGGAAACGTTCTGACCAAGGTGCAAAATAATTATCTAATCGCTGCAATATAGTTAAATAAAATAATCCCCATTAGGGGATGGAAACCGTCAAGCGTCATGAATAGCATTTTTTCAAAGCCGTTGGTGAGGTTAAATTAAATGATCCCCTGATGGGGACGGAAACATAATTACGTTAGGTTTGGTACGTAATTACGTGCTTGATTAGTTAAATTAAATAATCCCCATTAGGGGACGGAAACTATACCATAGAATAGCAGTTTGTTCTTCATAGATTATTCTTCCGTTAAAAAAATAACCCCAAAATGGGGACGTAAACACAGCCTATAATGTCCAATCAAGCGGACAAATGAGTGTTAGTCTGTTAAATTAAATAAATCCCTGATGGGGATGGAAACATCTTAGCCAGTATGCTAATGGGAACGTATTTTGGTTTAATAGTAGTTAAATTAAATAATCCCCTTAAGGGGAGAGAGCAAAATTAGTGTAAAGTTTTAAAGACAAAAATAACCACTCTTATTTATAGGGTGGTTATTTTATGTAATGAAGATTTTCCTTCTTTGGTTAGTCTAATATATTTAAAGTGTTGATCTTCATCTTATTTTTATGATCTAATAGAGATAAGTTAACCTAAATTTTGATATGGGGAGGATATCATGGCTGAAATTACGTCTTTAATGAAGGATATAAAGGGAATATTAGATAATAAAAATCAATTTGTTATACCTGATTTTCAACGAAGTTTTGTATGGACAGATAAAGATGTAGATACACTTTTTTCTGATTTTAAGGAAGATACAGATAATTACACGGATAGGCTTGATACGTTGCCTGGGTATTTATTAGGCAATATTGTTTTGATTAGCAATGAAAATAATCCGACTAGATTTGATGTGATTGATGGTCAGCAAAGGCTTACAACATTAACGCTCATTTTCTGTGCATTAAATAATTTATTTATGGATATTGTGGAAGAGACGCGTCGAAATTTAGGTGCCAATGCAGATATGTGGATGGGGCATACATTTAGCTTTAAAGAGTACTTTAGAATACTAGATAATAATTTACAGTTTGTAGATTATAAGATTCTTCATACTCAGGATTTAGATTTTAAAGAGACTTATAAAAGTATCATCAAACAAGGTGCTCTAGTGAGTGATGAGGATAATACAAGTGCTAATAACTTAGAGGCTGTTTATGAATCTATTCTTCAGCATTTAAGAAGCATTTATGATGATGAGCCTCAGAAATTATTGTATTTCTTGCAGTATTTAACTACTAAAGTTAAGTTAATTGAAACTACAGCACCATCGATTGAACGTGCATTCCAGTTGTTTGAGATTTTAAATAATCGTGGTCAGTCTTTAGAGCCATTAGATCTTTTAAAAAATTACTTACTGAAAAATCTTACCTCTGCACCTGGCATTACACAGAATCAGATTAAGGACTTCTCTGACAGTTGGAGTCAGTTCTTGAAAAATCTGAAAGATACAGGCAAATCAAAAGCGATTGAAACATCTACTTTCATTAAACATTTTATTATTGGTACAAAAGCAATTAATGTAAAGAAGAAGGATTTGTTTGAACATTTTAAAGACAATGAACTCGTAGCTAACGATATTTTGCAACTTTCATCAGATATCAATTCTATCAGTAAGGTCTATGCTAGTATCAATAAAGATCCACTATCTAACGATTTTTTGTCTAATGATGATGGGATGTATACGTTATTTACATTGTTTAATACCGTTCAAATTCATCCGTTGTTAATGCCGTTCTATAATGCTCCGCGTGTAGATAAGGTGCGACTTGTTGATGCGGCTGTGAGATATGTAGCAGCAGTAATATTTTCGTATACACAGACGAATGCTATTGAAGCGGAATTGCCTGAAATTATAGAAAAGATTTTGCATGAATCTGATCCAGCACGCAGACTAGAGGTTGCAGTAACAGAGTTAGAGTTACGAACAAAACCATATGTCGACTTGATTCGTGCTTTATTGCCTGTGAAAGATTTTGGCTCCAAAAATAAGAAAAAAGCACCAAAAGCCTTCCAGATTCTTAAATTTATCGAGTTATACTTGAACCAAAAAGACAGTATTAAAACAAGCAAAAAGATTGAGTTAGAGCATATCATGCCACAAGCTGCAGATAATGTAAATTACTCCTTTGATGATGAAGACACTCGAAAGGAATATCTAAATCATCTAGGTAATTTGACGCTTTTGGATAAGAGTTTAAATGCCTCTGTTAAGAATGGTAGTTTTGCTGATAAATTAGATCATTATAAAGCCTGTGAATTTGTTATTACAAGAGCTTTGGCAGAAGAAATAGACAGCCCTGTTCAAAATCAACAACCTTTAATTAACTTCCAAAATACATATTTTACAGTGGATAACCCTGAACAAATAACATATTGGGATAAAACTCAAATTGATGAACGAGGTCAAAAACTCGTAGAAGTTTTGGAAAAACTACTATTAAAACAAATCCCATAATCTAATAAAGGATATTCCTGTTGCAATGAATAGAACCATTTGTGTTATATTTGCTATAATATGAATGGTTCTATTGTTATATCGTAATAGGTTTTATGTGCTATAATAGACCTAGATTTAATCTTTGGAAAACTAAATCTGCGCCGTTGTTATAGTGGCGCGGTTAAACGGCATTATTTTAGCTCACTAAAGTGCCTTTTGGGGTGGATTTACAATCTCCGCCGTTTTTGGCATTTTGGAACCAGTAAATATCTGTTGTTTCAAAGACAGGGTTAAATTAAATAATCCCCATTAGGGGACGGAAACATTATATCCCATGCATCGGCGTAACTATCCACTATTACCGCATGTTAAATTAAATGAGCCTCTGATGGGGACGGAAACATATGGAAATCATCATTGATGATATGCAGCAATTCATGTCTAATGTTAAATTAAATAATCCCCTTATGGGGCCGGTTTTTATGTCAAAAACTCATATAAGTACAGAAATATAGCCAATATATTCTTTTTAGTGGATATACTGGCTTTTTGTATAAATTAGATAGTTTTCTATTGGTTTTAATCAGAAATGAATATATAATGAAAACGATAGATTGTGGGTGTTATATATTCAGATATGCGTAACATAGAAAGGAGGGATTTTATTGTTTGATAATGTAGAGATTATGTCTATAGAGTTGGTTATAGTTGCAGATCTATCTATCAAAATTGTACAGTCTATAGGTAGTGTTTTACATGGTGTACTAATGGAGTTTGTGGGAACAGAGTATGCAGGCCAATTACATGAGACTGGTTTACGTCCTTATAGTCAATATATTTACTTTGATAAACATAAAAAACAATATATATGGCGTCTTTCAGCTGTAACAGCTGATGCAGTTAATCGTATAGTAAGACCTACGTTAGAAATGCCTGAGAAAATCTTCTTAAAGCAAAAGCGAGGTTATTTATATATTAAAGATAGAACTATTTTGGAAGAAACCTCCTATGAGGCTTTGATACATAAGTTCTGGAGTAGTGATGCATTCTACTCTCAGACTAAGTTACAGTGCATGAGTACCACAAGTTTTAAAGTAGATCAGCAATATACAATCTTCCCTAAAGCATTTCGTATATACCGCTATTTATTGCGTCAATGGAATCAATTTAGTACTTTTGGAACGATGGATGCTGATTCCCTTTTAGATACTTTTGAGAAGGGGGTATTTATACGAGACTATAATCTACGTATGGGAATTTATAGTCTTGAAGGCATAAAGATAAGAGGATTCCGAGGTCAAATTGTTATGCAATTTAAAAGAAATATAGAATTGCAAAAAATTTTGGCACTATTGAGTTATTATAGTCAATTTACTGGACTTGGTATTAAAACGGCACTTGGTATGGGTGGTGTGAAGTGTGAAATTATAGAATAGTTTCCACTAGAAATATATGAATGTTAAAAAGCTAATATTCATATATTATTGGCTTTATCTGAATTTATAGATAGAGCTTTTTGTACAGGTTTACTTGTTTATCTAGGTATAGTAGATAGTATCTTGATTGTCTAAATATGGTATTAAATGAGAAGAATTGACATGGATATTATGGTATGGTCTTAGACTAAGGGTAATAAGGGGAGATGATTGATTATATTTTTCTTTAAATTCAAATGAAAAGAAAATGAACTTAATTGTTGACGTAAAATCTATAAACCCTTATAATAACTGTAATCTTAGAAAAATCATTTACCACTAGTATTTACCTATGCTCATCGACATTTTAGAGCCAATGGGAGTACAATTTGACCGTTTACGGTGTAAGGTTTGCCAAAACCTATTTTTAAGCCCCATGAATACTGGCTTTCTAAGACACGCTGTTGCAACAGTGCTTACCGTTTACGGTATTGAAACCTGGTACTGCAATTGAAGTAGCTCTTCCTATTCAAGAAGTTGCAACAGTGCTTACCGTTTACGGTATTGAAACTATACTAGCTTATCACCAACAGACATAGAATCTTTATAGTTGCAACAGTGCTTACCGTTTACGGTATTGAAACGAAACATTACAAGCTCCTATAGAAGAACCTATCTTTGGTTGCAACAGTGCTTACCGTTTACGGTATTGAAACAGGAGCTGTCCTCCTAGTAGTTCAGGATCATCTTTAAGTTGCAACAGTGCTTACCGTTTACGGTATTGAAACAACAAAGGAGGCGAACCACGTCATGAACACTTTGACAAGTTGCAACAGCACCTATCGTTTACGGTATTGAAACAATGCGAAATATACAAAGCTTAATGGATTATGAGTAAACGAGTTGCAATAGTACTTACTGTTTACAGTATTGAAATTGCATTTCGTTCAAGGTAACTTCTTGCTTCATTAAGTGCGGTTGTAATAGTACTTACCGTTATGATATATGTCGCAGACTGTGAGGTAGAAGCGGCACAGCACAACGATGAAATCCACCATATTGCAGTTATCTATACAGATTGAAGGTAAATAAAGGTGATAAGGGGTTGCACTATATTTTTATATCTAATAGAAAACGAGTGAATCTTTTGAATTCACTCGTTTTTTTATGTCTTAGTTTTTTTGAATTTGGTTATATTAGCTTTCATCTTATACTAAAAACGTAGCCGATGAGCGGTGATAATCTTAATATGCTTAGGGTATCCTAGTTTTGCATTAAATCATTTGTAGCTTGTTGGGGATTGTAGAAAATATGTATAGCGTTAGGTATAGGAGGTAGTATATGAACATTAATTGGAATGGATTATTTTAATAATCGTATATTTAGTTGTAATGATAGGAGGGATGTTATGTCACCTTTAGCAGTGGATTCTGCAGTAGCAGTGTTAGTAGCGGTGCTTGATGCACTTGAAGAGTAATTTTATTTATGTATGTTGATCGGTTAAAGTTTGTAAGGTGGTGATATTTTGAGTAAGTATAGAATTGGATTAGAAAAGTAATTATTTTGTTAAATTGTATAGACAGTTAATCATATGTCAGGCTTCATACTATCTCGAACAGAGCGTAGTAAGTGACCTCGGGTTTTTGGATTCGTTAAGTTTTAGTACATAGTATTATTGTATAATTGGTGTAGATTTTGATTTGGATACAAGAAAGTTAAAGGACCTAGTGTATAGAGATATGTGACTAGGTCCTTTAGTTTATTAAAAGGATACCTCTATTGTATATAAAGGCATCCTTTTAATCGTATAATTTTATAAATATTAGATACTAGGTGCATGAATGAGTGCTGTTTTATAAATTGTTTCTAGTTGCTTTTTTAACGGACCATCATCTGTAATTCGGACTGCACAGCCTAGTTTTAATAAATGTCGTAAGATATCTATTTCCTGGAAGGGAAGATAGCTAACTTCAATGGTAAACTCTTCATCGTTGATATCTTTAGCTTGAATTGTATAGTTGCTAAAATAGTTAAAGCAACGATCAACTGCATTGTTTGCATCGTGCAAGGTAAATGTTACGGTTCGCTTTGATTCATCTCTATAGTTAGCATATATAGTTTCTATATCTTCTAGTCGTGGTGCAGCCGTTTTTATGATATTAGATTCATCGCGTAGTGGATAGTCTAAAAAGGTATCCGTTGCATGGTCATAGGCAATAAGCGTATAGCCATTGCTTCCTACAGAGTATTCTATCCGACAAGGAGATAGCTCCTTATCTTGAATTATGATACGTTCGTTATTTTGGATAGCTTGTAAGCACTGGGTGATTACTTGCATTGTTAACGGAGTATCATCTGTCATGGTTGGAACACGTGTCCATGATCCTCTTGGAAAGGTAGTATCTACAGTTTCTAATTCAGTAGATAATATTTGACATAGCTCTGGTGAAAGTAGCCAGTTAGCTCGAGTATCAGAAATGAGGTCCTTTAAGAACATTCTTTCAGCATCAGAGATAATAACAAGAGGTAAATCTGGAAGAATAGACTCAACCTCTTCACCATTTTCATTTGGCTCTACTAATGCATCGGCTAGAAATTGCTCATAATCATCATTCCGCAATACTTTTTTGTATGGGGCTGGCGTGAGCAGCCTACGATGATTAATTAATCCTTCTATATCTTGTTTTGTATGGACAACACCATTAATTAAGTCTAATTGCAATTGGTATTGTGTCGTAAAGGTAATAGCATTGATATCGTTTAAAACGGATGATACATAGGTACCATCTAAGTCTTTGTCTTTTTTAGTTTTGTTATTATCAGATTCTTTTCTTTGGAGTGGATGAAGAAATCGATTAATTTTCTTTCGCTTTTTATATCCTTCTGGTTCTACAAAATCTATATTTAAAGAGGCGTATAAATTATTGTAGAATTTATCCTTAATACTGGATTTGTTTGTGTATGTAATATATACATAAGGTAAATAGCTACGTAATTGCGGTAATAATTGTAATGCATCTGGTACTTCTAGTTGTAATTCTATATATTCATCTGTGCTTGAGAGCACTGTTAGTGACTCTTTGAAATGACGAATAAATTTATCGTAGACCAACTCATAATCTTTTAAGGTCAAGAAGTGAATGATACAAGTATCAAATGTTTTATTTCTTGTTTGTATTTTTGGTACAGCATTAGTACTGTTATATTTTGTAACCTCAAGAGACTTGATGCGATCGATACGATTCCATTGGATACGTCCATTATTAATACTACATAGCAAATTTTTATTTTCCCCATAATAGGTTTGTAACGCTAATGGACTAACGATTTCCCTAGGTTTCCCAGATTCATAAAAGGATAGACGCACCTTTTTTTGTCGATGTAAGGCATCGGCTAAAGGGTAGAAAATATCTCCATCAATTACATTATTTGGATTATTATCCTTGAAAGAAAAATATGTATTATTAAAGTCATAGTACATAGACTTTTGTTGGTCTTTTAAAGAAAAGTCATTAATTAAATACATAATTTTCTTGAGTAAGATATGACCTGCTGCTGAAGTAATAGAAACATTAGTATAAAAGAATACTGCCATTGCTAGCTCTTGCAACTGCTGTTTTGATAGTTCCTCTATAATGGTTGGTTTTATTGAATATGTATAGCCTTTTGTGAGCTCTGTTTTGGTGATAGCACCTAAAATTTCTAAAGTCTTTACTTGGCGTTGAATATATTGTTGGTCAATAATGCAAGGTGGCTCTTGTTTTTTATTTCGTTGTTCATATAGGTTTTCTACTAAATCAATATAGTGATCCAAGTATGGTTCTTGGTTTAAATTAGTATATAAATCTGTAATAGTTACATCATCATTTGCTCCAATATATGATAAGATGCAGAGCTGTACATAAATTTGTTCTGGAACGGCAGCATATAATTCATATAAATTGTTAAGATAATTATAGCCATCTATAAAATCATCTTTTGCTAAATGATGAATGGATGTTTTCCCAATTCTTTGCGTGTAAATGTGACGTATGATATCAAAATAATCAAGGCGACGAATCACATCGTCATGCTGACTTTCTTTGATACCACGAACTGTTGCTTTACCTCTATTATGGTTCCCGAAGGTTAAGCTGCGGATAAATTGGCGCATACTAGCTAAATCATTTAGATAATTAGTTGTTGTTGCCATTATTGACTCCCTTTTAAATATGTACATTCCCGACTGTACAAAACGATTCTTAATTATGAATATAACATGATACAATATAAAATGTAAGGATAAAATTCGAGGTTAGGTTCTGATAATGCACGGATGACTAAGTGTAGTTAATCAATTAATGTAGGTTTGGTGAAAGCTATGGCAATTCATAATATATTTTTATCTTTTTTGAGTAAGGTGTCTAATACGAGTATAAAGACGATTGTAAATACAGATATGGAAGATGCTATTCGTAGTAGCATTGCCACGAATGAGTCGTCTTTGAAATATATTTTATACCATACATGGAAGGATGAAAAAACAAGAGATATATCCTTTGATAAGATATATTTATTATGTACTGATGGTGTAATGGCACATCAAAGTAATAGCCCATCATCTTATGATATCTTTGTTAATCAAATGTGTAAGTTTTATAACGTGATGGGCCACAATGAGCAGGCCTTTTTAGATGCTCTTGATCATGTCCCATGTGGTACAGACTTAGATGATATTAGTCGTATTAAGTCTAGCATCATTGAGATGTCAAAGAAGATTCTTGATTTTAAAGATACTTTCACCAATGATAAAGATGAGGTCCGCCTCTATATGGATATCACTGGTGGCCCACGCAATGCAGCTATGATTCTCCTTGTTATTAGTAGACTGCTCGCCTATCATGGCATCATTGTTGATGATGTATATTACTCTGGTTATAAGGAGATCGAGAACGGCCCAGGCGAAATTACAGTTCATAAAGTGCTAGATATTTATGAGCTATTTGATATTATTGCAGGATTTGAAGAATTTAAACTATTTGGTAGTGCAAAAAAATTAAATACTTACTTTAAGCCTCCTGAAAATATTGGAACAGGTAATATTGAATCGACTGCTACCGCTACAAAAAAATTGCTAAAAGCTATGGACAGCTTTTCAGAAGCTATTAATATTTCAAGTCGTGGTGCATTTGAAAAATCTATAGCTCGTCTTGATGATAGCTTATCCTTAGTACATAGTATGGCAAATAATACAGATAACAATAAGACCTTTGACCAAGAATTAATTGAATTATTGCATAAACCTATTGAGCAGTCGTATACTACCCTTTTACAACATCATCGTAATCATGCCTCTGATGAACTAGCCTATATTGACTGGTGTTTAGATCATGATTATTTGCAACAAGCACTTACCTTATTTTGTGAATATGTACCGGAATACGCAGTAGATAAAGGTATTATAGAGTGTGATCCACTCGTGTTTAATGCATATTATGAAGATACGCAACAGAATAAAGAAAAGAGATTGCTCCAAGCTGCTATAAAAGCATGGAATAGAGCGGGGAATAATATTCAGTTTAGTACATTTTATAATGTAGTCATGCCCGATCATGATAAGAAAACTTCTGAAAAAGATGTACGGTCTATGCCTATGCGCTTATTTAATTCTATTAATAACGCTCGTATGCAATGCTTGGCAGCTATGATAAATACAAAAAAAGATGAAGTAGCTCCTAATATCGATAAAGTAATTACTTATTATATTAAATTCGTAAGAAACGAAAAAAAGAAAATACAAATTGTTGAAAGAGACCTCCAAAAGCAGAAAGAACGTATTCATCTGATGGTGGATGAAGAAACTACTAAACTTAGAGAAAAATGTGAGGTTCTTTTAAATCAATATGGGTTTACACTTTATTTACAAGACGATAGATATGCTGAAAATTATACATTATTAGAATATATCTCGTTTTTGCAAGATATTCTTGAAAGTGCAGAGAATATAGAAGCCTTTAATAATATCTTAGAGTCATTACGTAAAAATATAATATCTGAAGTCTTAAGTAAAGAGGAATTTAAAGAGTATATTATTTGTGATGCAGATAATTCTTCATTTAGGTTGAAAAAAACAAGTATGTTAGCGCGTAATGTGGTGTGTAATGCTATATTAAATCATTTAATTGCAGAAAAGAAATATAAGGCTTATAAAAGTTTGATTATGCATCAGTTACCAGATACTAAAGATAGTGCGGTTACTACGGCTGAGCTTTTGTTATCACAACAAAAGCCTAATCATAGAGGGGTTCCTTTATTTGAGGTCTCTGGTGTGTACATTCCACATGTTCTATTAGATGATATAGCTAAGACTATGAAGTTTATTGAACAATACTTTGAGATAAAAAAAGCACGTAATGATAGTAATCATGCAAATAAAGAAGCATTATGTAAATATACTACTTCACAAGAATTGCTAGATGAGATGCGTAAATGTGTGGCAATGGCAAGAGAATTGAGTAGAAAATAGGATATTTAATATAAGAGGCTATAGATAGTAATAATCTATAGCCTTTTAGTTTTTATGAAATTATTGTTGATTATACGTACAGATATACTCACGAACCTCACGAATATCATTAAGACATTGTTTTAACTCTCTTTTTATGTCTTCACTTTCAATAAACTGGCCCCGCTTTTCTTCACGTGCATGTGCCGTATCATTTCGACTACCTTTTAATGTTCTATAAAGGTTTAATATGCGAGCTACTTGTGTTATTTTTTCTGGATTGCTTTTTAATACTGAATTAAGTGTGAGTCCATCTATACCATAAAGTTGATGGGGAAATAAATCTATTGGATATTGATATGACACACAATTAGCAAATAGAAAACGATATATATCATCATTGTTTGAGTTTGTAAAAATTGAAATAAATGCATCTCTTACCTTGAAGAGTTTATTAGTGTCGTTAAGTGTAATTTCATATTGATCATTAACTGTTACAACATCGCTAGGTAAGTCTTTAATTTCTTTTAATTGATGTACAAGTGCAGCAGTAAAATATCTTCTAATATTTTTGTTAAACTCATTTATACCTACAATAGATTTGGTATTTATACCTATATTACTGATAAGTCGAAGTAGCTTACTAGGCACATTAACATTATTATTGGGAAACGTTTTGTATTTCAAATAATTATGTGGCTCTTTTTCTGCTTCTTTTAAGATTATTTGATTAATATCGTTTATTAGTTGCTCCTCAAATTTAGGATATTGTGTATCTTCTCTAGTAATGTTAGTGCTAGTGTTATTTTTCTTGTCTTTTAATGCTTCTTTGATAATTCGCTTAGACTCTTTTGAAAAATCACCACTAAAGTATTTCAGTAATACGCTTTTTATTTTATTATTAATCTTAGTCGCTCTATTGTTTACGATTTCCATTGTTTTGGCGGTATACTCATTAATCGTATTAAAGTTCTCCATAGAGGCACTCAATTCATTGTCTGAGTCTGTAGGGAAGATTGTGTCATCTAAAATAATCATTTTAGATTCTAAAATAGCACGAGGTACAAATTCAGCGAATAGTGCTAAGGCTTGCTGTAAATAACCATTATCTAGGCACCAATCAATGTATGCTAAATCGTCTTCTTTATTAGCTAGCACTGTTTTATAGTTATTTTGAATTTTGCCACTCATTAATTTGAGTGCCTCAATTTCAAAGTTTTTATGGTTTTTCATATTATTTGCAGGTATTTCTTGTTTAGAGGATTCGATATCTGTTAAAAGTTTATGAATGTCCTCCATGGATCTTTGGAATATACCGCGACTAGATAGACGAACGGCTTCTGAAAAATCTCCCATGCTAGAGATTAGTTCTTTGATTTGGACATCGGGGTTATCTAAGGTATTTACATAGTTTTTTAAGGTATCAACACTACCAAATTGGTTGAACTCAGCAAATCCTGTAATCATATCGTAAATATTATAGATGGAGTTCCCTTCATATACTCGAACTATGCTATTGTTATTTGCATTTACATTGGCATATAAAATAGATCCAATTTCAATGCCTTGAAAAGCTACTAGTCTAATGATGGCAATCATCAGCATAATAGCTGTTCGTGGGCCACCAGATAAGTCTACATGTAAGATAACTCTGTCATCAGATGACTTGCTTTTGTAATATTCCATTATAGCTTGAGACATATCTATAATGCTGTCCTTTAGATTGTCTATATAGTCGATGTCACCACAATCTATATAATTAATTGTTTCTGGGCTCCACGTAATAGGTATACTTGTTTTATTGATATAATCACACATTTGCTCTTCAAATACGTTGAGGCTTGATATGGTAGATTCTTTAAATGTATTCTCCATTTCTGGTGATTTAAAAAAGAACAGCTTATCTAATTTGAAAGTGGAGTTCTCTTTTCTTTTATTATGTAAAAGATACTTTAAAGCGGATTCATTAGTTTGACGGATGATATCAAAGGGCGCTAGCTCAGTAAGATTAATAACTGATTTTTCTAGCTTTTGAGGATTATATGGATTATTTTTCGTATGTAAGGTGCTTAAAAATGTTAGGTAAATATGATGTTCCATAATATGGCTCCTAGAGAATAAAAAATGAAGCTTTTATGAATACTATACCAAATTTTATATAAATTACATAGAGCCTAGTCCACAGTAAAATAATAGATATGTAAGCGAATCTTAAAATTCATGTTTACGTCTTAGTTTTCTTGAATAGGGATATATAGGTTCACATTTTATAATAACCTTGTAACCTATATACAATACCTTTTGATTCATAAAACCAAAGATTCGTTCTACTTTTATGAACTCATAGGTAGACTGAATCGGTTCATACTTTAGATGGTTAATTTAAGTTCATATAATAAGGAGGTAATATGTGTAGAAAGATTGGTCGTGTAGATTTGTAATTGTGTTATTCGAAGCTTTTAATATAGGAGGAGGTGTTTGTATGGGACTATTTGTTGAGTTTGGTTTAGTTCATGTTTGTGTTGAGGAGTAATTTTGATCATTATAATTGAATCTGATGTTAATTAGACCTATTCATATGATGTCTCATATGAGTAGGTCTTTTATATATGTAACATTCGGTCACAATCATTTTCTACTGTAATAAATGTATTATAAAATTTGCTGAATATAAGTTTTATCTGTATTTGGCTAAGATGATCAAAAAAAGAAAATGATGAGGAATATTGACGCCAAATTCAAAAAACCTTATAATAACTGTAATCTTAGAAAAATCATTTACCACCAGTATTTACCTATGTTCATGAGCATTTTTAATCTAATGGGAGCACAAACTGACCGTTTTCGGTATGAGGTTTTCCAAAACCTATTTTTAAGCCCCATGAATACTGTCTTTCTGAGAGATGCTGTTGCAACAGTACTTACCGTTTACGGTATTGAAACGATTTCAAAATTAATTCATTATTCATTTTTATTCGTTGCAACAGTACTTACCGTTTACGGTATTGAAACTTTGATGATAGCTTGGTTTTGATGATGGCATGCCATATGTAGTTGCAACAGTACTTACCGTTTACGGTATTGAAACTTGAAATTTTTGTAAAATCAAAAGTAAAATTTGTTGCAACAGTACTTACCGTTTACGGTATTGAAACTGAATTAAACGTAACTGAATTGGCAATTAACTTGACTGTTGCAACAGTACTTACCGTTTACGGTATTGAAACTCTAAAGTTTTTTGTGTTTGTTGTTGTTTCTCTTTTTCCAGTTGCAACAGTACTTACCGTTTACGGTATTGAAACGTACACAGAAAAGCTGCATTACTGGAGTCAATCTAGTGTTGCAACAGTACTTACCGTTTACGGTATTGAAACCTCATAAGGTAAGAAAGAATTTTCTTTATATGTGAGTTGCAACAGTACTTACCGTTTACGGTATTGAAACATTATTATAGAAATAATCACGAATGGTTTTATATGGTAGTTGCAACAGTACTTACCGTTTACGGTATTGAAACTGAAAAGAATAAATTAGCAAGTGATGCCCCTTTCTTGGTAGTTGCAACAGTACTTACCGTTTACGGTATTGAAACAGATAAAAATGCGACTACCTGTGAATGGAATACCCTTGAGTTGCAACAGTACTTACCGTTTACGGTATTGAAACATCTAGAAATCTAGGTGTCCCATTGCAGATATTTTCAGTTGCAACAGTACTTACCGTTTACGGTATTG
>ERZ791834.1100-NODE-1100-length-14297-cov-2.72286_pt1 | contig 14297 bp, 9 predicted proteins | sample MGYA00510293_ERZ791834 | MGnify/ENA primary metagenome ERZ791834 (study PRJEB30046, sample SAMN00715253) | human gut metagenome | study: EMG produced TPA metagenomics assembly of the A metagenome-wide association study of gut microbiota in type 2...
GCTATTCAATGCAGGAAAAGCCTTCTAATCATCACTTAAAGGTTCGTTCTGATTTTCTTTCACTACTGATTGACGCCGTTAATTTTCTTCCTAAGCAGGAAACTGCACCAGAAACGTTAGACAGTGCCTCTACGCTCTCAATCGTCCCGGCACTTGAGTATATCAAGCAAAATTATATGACAACCTTTTCAATGGATTATTTAGCAGAGCTATGCGGATTAAGCCCAACGCATTTTAGGCGTATTTTCAATCTTGCGATGGGACGCAGCCCACTCGAATATTTAAATACAGTACGTATCAATAAAGCGTGCTATCTGCTTCGCTCAACTGAAAACTCTATATTAAATATATCGGAAGATGTTGGTTTTCACTCAATTTCCAGCTTTAACCGTTATTTCAGCCGTATGATCGGCATGTCACCACGAGAATATCGCTGCTGTGACAGTCAGGATGAACGACTGCAAAAATCTAAGATCATGAAATTTAATGGTTGGATGGAAGCAGAACGATAATTCTGTCATCAAAAAGAGGAACTGCAAAACAGTTCCTCTTTTTCATATCATTATATAATAATTATTTTTCAGGTGCCGCTGCCTCAACTGGCTTTTTTCTCGGACGGCCTCTCTTTGGTTTTTCTGCTGGTACCTCTGCTGCCTCTTTCTTTGGCGTCACTTCTGGTTCTTGTTCCTTAACCTTTCTTGGGCGACCTCTCTTTGGCTTCTCTGCCGGTACTTCTTCTGCAGCTTCCTTTTTTACTCTTCTTGATCTAGTTGGCTTTTCTGTTGTCTTTGCCGCCTCTGTGAGTTCTTCTGTCTTTGCCTTTCTCGGACGGCCTCTCTTTGGTTTTTCTGCCCCATCCTTAGCTGCGGCAGTCTCTTTTTTTGATACTGCATCCTCGATTCTGCAAAATGCTGCTGCTGTACGGCTTGGCAGATAAGCAAAGAAGCCTGTTCTTCCATCTGGAAGTTCAACCGTATTATAGACGACGTCCTTCGCAATACGATCCTGACCACCAAATCTGCTCTCATCTGATGTCAATACAGCATGATACTTTCCAGCCTTAGATACTGGAACAAAATAGCCCTCAAAAGAACGATTTGGATGGAAGTTAAATGCAAATACAACATTTCCCTTCTCATAAATCATCATATCATCCTGCTGATGTACCCACATATTGTATGGGTTCTCATCTTCTAAGATATGGTGCTCTTTTGTGAATGAAATCATTGCCTTATCAAAATCATTAAGCCAGCAGTACTTTAAGTTTGGATTGTCAACTAAGCTCCACTGACGTCTGCAATAATGATAGCTCCAGCCATTGCCCTCTCTCGGGAAATCAATCCACTCTGGATGACCAAATTCATTGCCCATGAAGTTTAAATAGCCCTCGCCGCCAAGTGTCATCGTAATAAAGCGAATCATCTTGTGCAGTGCCACACCTCTGTCAATGATGTAGTTCTGGGTATTCTTCTCCATAGACCAATACATTTCCTTATCACATAAACGGAACATAATTGTCTTATCACCAACAAGTGCCTGGTCATGAGACTCTGCATAAGCAATTACCTTCTCATGTGGTCTGTGGCTGGGGAGCCCATGCCAAAGCTTCCACATATCCCAATCTTCATCCTTGTATTCCTTTAAGAACTTGATCCACATATCTGGAATACCCATTGCAAGACGATAATCAAAACCAATACCGCCCTCTTCAATTGGAATACACATGCCTGGCATACCTGACATATCCTCTGCGATACTCATTGCATTCGGATTTACCTCATGAATAAGCTCATTTGCCAATGTAAGATAAGTAATTGCTTCAATATCTGTGTTCATGGAAAAATACTTGTCATAATTGTCAAAGCTTGTTCCAAGACCATGATCAAGATAAAGCATACTTGTAACACCATCAAAACGGAAACCATCAAAATGGAATTCCTTCATCCAGTACTTTAAATTTGAAAGCAGGAAATGAATAACTTCATTCTTTCCATAATTAAACAATCTGGTATCCCAAGCCTGATGATAGCCTCTTGCGCCACTGTGGAAGAACTGGTAATCTGTTCCATCGAACTCGTTGATTCCCTCACGTGTATTCTTTGCCGCATGAGAATGTACAACATCAAGCAGCACACGAATACCCATACTATGTGCCTTATTTACAAGATATTTCAGATCTTCTGGCATACCGCTTCGAGAAGCTGGTGCGAAAAAGCTGCCGATCTGATAACCAAAGGAACCGTAGTAAGGATGCTCCATAATAGCCATAATCTGAATAGTATTATATCCAAGATTTTGTATGCGCGGAAGTATCTTATCTGCAAATTCAAGATAAGAACCAACTTTTCTCTCCTCCTGAGCCATACCAACATGACACTCATAAATATACGGCGGAAGTTCACTGTGGAAATCCTGATCCGTCCATGCAAATGGTGTCTCTGGATCATAAACCTCTGCACTCCAAAGATAGGTTGTAGGATCCTGAACAACTCTGCGTGCATACAGTGGGATTCTCTCAAGCTCCTGACCATCATGCTCTACAATTGCTAAGACCTTACATCCATTCCACAGCGTATCCTTAGAAAGCTTTATCTCGAAAACGCCGTTTTCTAAACGCTCCATTGGATGTTTTCTGTGATTCCAGCCATTGAACTCACCTGCCAGATACATCTTAGAAGCGCCCGGTGCCCACTCACGGTAAACCCACCCTTCCGATGTTCTGTGTATACCAAAGTATTCATGTCCATTGGCAAAATCCACAATTGATCCATTTGCGCCAATAAGTTCCTCCCTTTTTTTATGATAATCATTGACGCGCAGATCTAGGTCAGCCTCATAAAGCTTCAGCACATCATCGTATTCCATAATCTTGTACTTCATAACTTTCCTTACCTTTCCGGTTCCTACAAAACCTTTTCTGAAATTACGAATAGACAGATATATCATACACCTTTTTATGTTTTTCGTCAATATCTCTATGAATATTCGTGTTTGTTTTGACGTTATCGTACAATTTCCATAGTTTCCATATGAAGACTCTGAATCGTTTTTGGATATGCAGCGATAGCCCGCTCTACAAAACTGCCATTTTCATATGCCTTTACAAGAAGGCGCAGTTCTTCAATTCTTTGAGAAAGCTTCTTGCCTGCATCCGTGTCTGATACAAGTATTCTTTTGTCCATTTTCTGTGTAATCTGAAGAGTTGGCATATCATCTGATTCTGGCTTAGACAATGGATGTGAAATATAATCATGATGCTGTGCCAGTGCAAGATAATGTGAATTAAAAATCAGCGTGTAGCCTGCAATACCAGTTTTGGCCTGATAAGCTTTTGACAATCCTCCATCAATTACATATAACTTTCCATCTGCCTTAACCGGATTTTCACCATCTTTTTGACGAACAGGAACGTGACCATTTATGATATGACCATGTACAGGATCTACACCAAATTCATTTAAAATCTGCTCACACACATGTGAATCTGCACTCAGACGGTAATAGCTATTATATACCTCCTCATGCAGTGCTTTCTCTTTTGTAAAATATCGTTCAAATGCAGACATTCGGCTCTTACCAAATAAAGGTGACTGTGCACTGCACCACAAAAGCCACATCTTGTCAACATTCTTTTGCTTATCTGGGTGATCCTTAGGAAGAAAATAGGCTTCTCTCGCTGCCTGCTCAAGACGATCAAGCAGCGCCCTGCCAGCATATTTTTCTCCATCCACCTCGACTCTTTCAAAGCTTCCATCTTCATTCATCGGAATACAGCCATGAAACAACAGATTTCCATTCATACATAAATACATGCTTCCGCTGCTGTAAAGAAAACGCACATGACGCTGCAAAGCTTCGCTGTGTGCAAATGATGCAGCTAACACATCCATAAGCTGCGCTTCCTTTTGTGTAAGCTCAAGCGGATTTTGTGGATCAACCGTTGGAAAATTCGTATCAGTTAACGGGCACGTAATTCCATTATACTTATACAGTCCTTTCTCGTAATCAATATGTTCAAGCAAATTTCTGTCTTCCATATGATATTCTGGATGACGGTGCACCATCTGGCCAATGAGTTTTAGCTGAATAACAGCCATCGCTTTATGCATCTTAGCCGACAGACTCTTTGCCACCTTATCATAGACATTTTCATCTAATACCTTTGGCAAAAAGCGCTCGCATAAATCATCGCGGTAAACCTCTGATGCAAAATCTGATAAAGGACGCAAATTGATTCCATAACCATCTTCAAGGCAGTCAAAATTGTTATAACTAATTCCCATGCGCACAACATTTGCAATTAATACACGGTTTCCGCATGCAGCACCCATCCATGAAATATCATGATTTCCCCACTGAATATCCACATCACCATATTCAATTAATTCCTCCATGATCCTGTCTGGGCGTGGTCCTCTGTCAAAAATATCACCAATTACATGAATCCAATCCATTGTCAAACTGCGGATCAACTTGCAAAACTGGGGAATAAACGTATCTGCAAGCCCACTTGACACAACTGCCTCAATAATGCTGCTTCCATATTCTAAACGGCCCTCGTCCTGACCTGGATATAAAAGTTCTTCCATAAGGTAATCATACTCATGCGGAATTTTGCTTCTCACATGCACACGTGAATATTTAGCACTGACACTGCGGCACAGCTGCGTCAGATAAAAAATAGTATTCTTCATCCATTCATTTGTATCTCTGCCATACTCATGCATCAAACTAAGTACCTTAACCGGATCATAAATCAAATTGGCAAGCTGATTTTGCTGTGGATTAGTCAGTACATCCTGAAATTGAATACGAATCTTCTCACGAATTACTCCTGATGCACCGTTCATCAACTCTGAAAAACCCTTATGCTCCCCATGTAGATCACTAAAAAAATATTCTGTTCCTTTTGGCAGGCTGCTCATTGCTGTCAAATTTGCGATTTCGCACAACGCTGCCTGACGGTTTGGGTATTCTCTTGCCAAAAGCTGCAAATATCGTTCTTCCATTCTTAAATCCTCATATCTTCCTGTGCCTTTTATTTCAGGCACAAATGCCGGTGAAAATCTCGTGTCAAACAGAATAAAACAAGATATTCTGTACATACTGTCTTCATATCGTCTTTTGCCGTACCCGGGAACGAATCAAAAGGCGTTTATCCATAGATCATGGTAACAAAAAGAGCGGCTGCTCAAAAAGCAGCTGCCCCTTTTTGCATTCCGGCAGCATAGCTGCGGATTTATTTCTCTTCAGTCTCAAGACTAATATTATTTTCTGTCAGAATCTTCTCAAGCTCTGCTGTATCAAGACCTGCACCTTTCTTTGCAATATAAGCGGCCTTAATAAGATCAAATGCTCTTCTTTGTCCACTTCTTCCAAACTGAACAAGCGCTGGCAAATTGTTCTCAACATTGCTTACAAATGCCTTCTGAAGTCCCATGCGTGCCAGTGCCTGGAATGCAAGATAAATATTATCAAAGCTCTTATCCTGGCTCTTCTCAAGAAGCAGACTCAGTGCCAGACGGCCAATCTTCTCTCTGCTCTTTGCAGATCCATTTTCCTCAATAGTTTCAATATCAATTAAGCTGCTCACATCCTCATTTGGATAAAGATCGAGCGCCATCTGCAGCTGATACAGACGATCTAAGCGATCCTGTGGAATTGCATCCTCACCCTTTTCCTTCTTAATTGCTGCAAGCTCCTCTGCAATCGGAAGACCTTCAAGCAGGAAGTTTACAAAGTTTCTGCTAACCGGACCTGCAAATGTGGAGGATTCTACCTGCTTAAATTTGCTCTTTAACAGCTCCTGAATAGAAAGATCAAATTCATCATTATCCAGTTCCTTATAATCTGCATGAGTGATCAGCTCCTGTAATAAGAACAGGAAATGAACTGTATCAACTACCTCATCATCAACTGCCTTAAAGCTGTCAATAAATCCCTGGATATTTCCAAGACGAGCCTGTGCCTCTGTGCGAAGTACCATAACTGGCTTATAGTTTCTGTTTTCCTTTGGGAACTTATCTGCGAGCTCAACTAACTTTTCAAAGTCTCTTGCATTATATGTTGCAAGCAGCTCCATGTAATCTGTATCCGGTGCATCCTTCTCCTTTAAAAGCTCTAACAGAGCAAAACTCTGATCAGTCTTTTGTGCACGTAATGAGCGGAAGAAACGGCTGTTTAACTGGGATATGCTTAACTTATCCATGTTCTGAGTATAATCAGTTACAAAATGCTCTGCAATAGTTACCTCAATTGCGCCAACACCCTTATCTAAGCTGTCAAGCAAAGCTCCAAGCAGACGATATTCATTGCGAAGCTTCAGATAGCGAATACGAAGCACATCACTAGAAAGCACCTCCTGACGGTTTGGATGATCATTCTGGAACTGCTTTAACTCCTCATCCTTCTTTACAAAGAGCATCATGAAATAAACAATCTGTGGCTCCTCGCCAAACTTGTAGGAGCTAAGCGGGCGATACATAGGTGCTAATGGCGCATGCTTTTTTCCTGCATAATGCTCCTGAAAATGTTTAAAGAAGCCCTGACGATCCTCTACTCTGTACTGGCTGCTTTTTCCTGTAAACCATGAAAGCTCATTTTCAATTTCTTCTGCCTTTTTACGGAATTTATGGCTTTCTAATGTCTTATTATAATCCTGAAGTATTACCTGTCTGTATGGATTTTTAAGCAGAACCTTTGCTGCCTGCATCTTTTCTTCTGCCATTTGTTACCTCTCTTTCGCTGCCATGCAGCCTTTTCTATGTAATTTATGCACTTATCATATCACAAAATTTCAAACAATTCAATTCAATTTTACCAATTTCATTGAATAAGTTCTAAAAATTAAAAAAAATGCCAACCTAAAGTTTTTTTTCTTAGGTTGGCATTTTTTAATTTTTTCATTTGTTAAAGCTCAATGTTTAAATTCTTCGGTCCAAAACCAAGCGGAAGAATCTCTTTTAAAGTCATGATCTTATAATCGTTTTGAGAGGTTCCCAGAATAATTGGGAAGGTCTCATAATCACAAAATTCCATCATAACCTGACGGCATACACCACATGGTGCAGTCAGCACAAGATCGCCATTTTCTGGACCTGCTACAATTGCTATTGCCGCAAAAGAGCGTTCTCCCTCACTGACAGCTTTAAAGAATGCAGTACGCTCCGCACAATTGCTCGGCGTATAGCCTGCATTTTCAATATTGCAGCCACGATAAATTTTTCCATCAGCTGTAAGAAGCGCAGCGCCTACCTTAAAATGAGAATACGGCGTGTAGGCCATTTTTCTAGCCTCAATTGCTTCCTTAATTAGAACTTCTGCATCAATATTCATATACATATTCCTATTACTTAGATTTGATATATGGCTTTCCGTTTGCAGCCGGAACTCTTGCCTTTCCGACAAACAATACAAGTGCCAGAATTGTTACAATATACTGAATCATGGAAATTAAGTTCGGGGAAATAATATTGCTTGTTCCTGCCAGAACCTTTACACCGCTGCAAAGACCAAACAGCATACATGCAAGCATGGCGCCGTGAGGTGTAAATTTACCAAAAATAACAGCAGAAATTGCCATAAAGCCCTGACCTACGATAACGGCTGGCTTAAACTGGTTTGTAGTTGCCATAGTTATATAGGCACCGCCAAGACCTGAGAAAAAGCCCGATAAGATAACGGCAATATAGCGTGTCTTTGTTACGTTGATTCCAAGTGTATCACAAGCCTGTGGATGCTCACCTACTGCGCGAAGGCGAAGACCAAACTTTGTCTTGTAGAACACACAGATAAAACAAATGTAGCCTGCCACATGGATATTTAATACATTATTCCAGAAGGAACCTGACGGAAATACACCGTCAAGAAGCTTCGGAAGACGGCTTGCGTCATCAGTAATTGCCGGTGTATCAGTACTGTCTGCGAATAATACACGACAGATAAAAATTGCAATACCAGGTGCCAAAAAGTTAATGGCAGTACCAGAAATTGTCTGATCTGCGTTGCAGGTGATGCAGGCAAATGCATGAATCACTGCAACAAGCGCACCAGCTACTCCAGCAAGTACAAAAGCTAGCCATGGTGAACCTGGAATAAAATAGCAAAGTGCTGCACCTGTAAATGCACCTACTGTCATCATTCCCTCAATACCAATATTTACAACACCGCTTCGCTCTGAAATACAAGAACCAAGCGCCGCATACAGAAGCGGAGGCGTTGCGATCAGCATCGCGTTAATTAAAAGTCCGAAATCTTTTATAAATTCATTCATCTTACTTTCCTCCCTTCTGCATCTTCTTCTGAGCAAATGCCTTGAATACATGTGTGATCGCAATAATTAAAACGATCGCACCCATGATAATATCAAGAACCTCCTTTGGTGCACCAACAAGGTTTAACTTAGAACCACCGTACTTCATTGCACCGTAGAAAAGTCCAGCAAAGATACAGCCTATCGGGTTGGAACTTGCGATTAACGCAACTGTAATTCCCTGGAAACCAAAGCCTTCCTGTCCGGCAAACTGTGCGATATGCATTGCATTTCCAAGAATCTGTACCGCACCGCCAAGACCTGCTAGTGCACCAGAGATAGCCAGTGCCTTCATAACAGATGCACTAGAATTAATACCGCCGTACTCAGCAGCATGACTGTTAAATCCAACGCTTCTAAGTTCATATCCAAGCGTTGTCTTATTGATGATATACCATATAATCACGGCAACAACAATTGCAATAATAATTCCATAATTTATTGTTGTACATCCTGTCATCTGACGCACTGACAGCGGCAGCAGCATCTTGGCATTGTCCAAAATATCAATGGTTGCTTCCTTTGACGGCGCCTTAATTCCAGGAAGATTTACAATATAGTTAGAGAGATAGTAAGCAATCCAGTTCATCATAATAAAGGAAAGTACCTCATTGATTCCCTTTTTTACCTTTAACAGACCACAAAATGCAGACCACACAGCACCTGCTGCTGCAGCTGCAATTAGACAAAGCGGAACTGTAATTATTGCCGGAAGCGGACAAAACATTCCGATTACAGTCGCTGCAAGACTTCCCACTACAAACTGGCCCTCTGCACCAATGTTAAATACACCTGTGCGGAAAGAGAAAGCCACACTAAGACCTGTAAAAATTAAAGGCGTTGCATAGACAACTGACCACGCTAAAAACTTCGGTTTTGCAAAAATACCAGTAAACAGCTTTGCGTAAATAACACCTGGATTCATTCCTGCAATCGCCAGAATAATTGCACCTGTTAAAAATCCGATCAGGATTGCAAACAGCGTATAGATAATATTTCCTTCTAATATACTTTTCTTATGCTTCATGCTGCTTTCCTCCTGCCATCATAATTCCAAGGGTCTTCTCATCTGCACCTGCCGCCGGCATACTTCCTGTAATCTGTCCGTCAAAGATAACCTCGATACGATCAGATACACTCATAATCTCATCCAGCTCAAAAGAAACGAGAAGCACAGCCTTATTTTTATTTCGCTGCTCGACTAAGTAGCGATGTACAAACTCAATAGCACCAACGTCAAGACCACGAGTCGGGTTAACAGCAATCAACAGATCCTTATCATTTGTGATCTCTCTTGCAATAATAACTTTTTGCTGATTTCCGCCTGAAAGCGTTCCTGCCGGACGAGACTCACTTCCTGCCGGACGAATATCAAACCTCTCTACAAGATCCTTTGCATGAGCCATAATGGCATCCTTTTTCAAGACACCTTTCTTTGAGTACGGCTCCTTCATGTAATTTTGCAAAATCAGATTTTCAGCAACAGAAAACTCCAGCACCAGACCATGCTTTTGGCGGTCAGCTGGAATACTTGTGATGCCGCTCTCAAAGATTTCCTTTGGTTTTTTGTTGAAAACATTCTTGCCGTTAATGAGGACTTCACCGGAATCGCCCTTTTTCAATCCTGTCAAAATTTCAACAAGCTCTGTCTGTCCATTTCCATCGACACCGGCAAGACCTACAATCTCACCTCTTCTAACTGACAGATTAAGTCCCTTTAAAATCTCAACACCGCGGTAGTCCTTTCCATGAATATCCTTCACTTCAAGAACAACCTCTCCCGGCTTGATATCCTTCTTTTCTACCTTAAACTCAACCTTACGGCCTACCATCATGGCTGCAAGATCATTTTCATTAACATCACTGACTTTGACTGTATCAATATATTTTCCCTGACGGATAATCGTACAATAATCAGCACAGCTTGTAATCTCTTTTAGCTTATGAGTAATCAAAATAACGGATTTTCCGTCGGCTGTCAGATTGGAAATAATCTCCATAAGCTCTGTGATCTCCTGCGGCGTCAGCGATGCAGTCGGCTCATCCAAAATCAGGATGTCTGCACCACGATAGAGAACCTTTAAAATCTCCACACGCTGCTGCATACCAACAGAAATATCTTCAATCTTGGCATCCGGATCTACCTGCATATTGTAGCGCTTTGAAATCTCCTCTACCCTCTTGCGCGCTGTCTTTAGATCTACCGTAAGACCTTTCATCGGCTCCATTCCAAGGATAATGTTTTCTGTGACAGAAAATGGTTGTACAAGCATAAAATGCTGGTGAACCATACCAATTCCAAGTTCAATAGCGCGGCTTGGACTGTGAATCACTTCCTCTTTTCCGCCAACAAAAATCTGTCCGGATGTTGGCTGATACAGGCCATAGAGCACATTCATAAGTGTACTCTTTCCAGCTCCATTCTCACCAAGGATTGCATGAACCTCACCCTTGTGAACGAGCAGATTAACATGGTCATTCGCTGTAAAATCGCCAAATTTCTTGACAATTTCACGCATTTCGATGGCTGGCTTCGTCATGTCCATATGACTGATTCTCTCCATCTCTTCCTCCTCCTTCGTCTGTTATAAGCATTCAAAACAATTGTCTATTTCGACTATGTTTTTTCTTTATGTGGTAACAACATCATCAAAGCCACTCTTATAAGCAAGCTCTTCTAGCTGTTCCATATACTCCTTTGACGGACTCTGATAAGTCCTGTACTCTTCCCTGACGCCAAAAGGACGGTATGAGATGAGTTTGTAGCGCACTGGATGAATACTCTGATATGGCCTTAACAATTCTCCAGCTTTAATAATTGTATTTTCAATGTCAAACAGACCTGGTACAATGACGGTACGAATTTCAAAAAGTTTTCCCATCTTTGCTAAAAATACTGCATTCTCAAGCGTATTCTTGTTTGGCATCGCAGTAACTTTTAAATGATCCTCTTCGCCAAATGCCTTAATGTCAAGCATAACACCGTCTGTAACCGCTAACAGATCGTCTTTTCCAGCAAACGGTGTGCTTCCATTACTGTCCATCATCGTGTTTAAACCAGCTTCTTTGCAAAGCTTAAATAATGATTCGACAAACTCACAATATAGACTGCACTCTCCTCCAGAAACAGTGACACCGCTGATAAATGGAATCTGCTTTTTAATCTGTTCAAAAGTTTCTTCTGGTGTCAAATTACAGATACGGGGACTGCTTCCAAAACGACATGTTTTGATGCAGGTGTCGCATCCTACACAGCGCTCTGGGAAGAAATGCACCTTGCCGTTTTCATTTTGAAGTGCCCCCACAGGACAGACCTGCACACAGGCCATACAGCCTGTGCACATATTTCTTGTCTCTGGGTTATGGCAATAACAGCAGTCCCAGTTACAGCCCTGAAAAAATACGGCCGTGCGATTTCCCGGACCATCTACGCTGCTAAATGGAATAATTTTATTGACCGGTGCAGTGATCATTACCGAATCCTTCTTTCCTGAACATGACCATTTTCAGTTGCACCTGTTGCAAGCTGCGTTGTATTTTGCAGCACACTCTCACCCTTTTGATACTTTTCAATCTCGGAACGCTTTGCTAAATATCCGGTGACGCGAATTACATCGCCGTCGCTCTCATAGAAGGACAGGTAACGAAGATCAGCCTGGAATGCCCCCTTTACGATGTCAAGAACAAACTGTGGATTCTTGTGTACTGTCACGTCTACTGGGAAAATATCGCCGGTACCAGATGGGAAGTACTTGTGGAAGCGGCTGCAATGGCGCAACTGATCAATCAGCTCCTTCGGCTCCTCACCAATCGGAATTCTCGTTCCAGGAGTGATGTTCTTATCCTGTGCGATGCCGACCTGTGCATGTAAGAGAAAATGACCGCCTGTTGCCTCACAGTATGGATTTACATGTGCGTTATTAAATGCACTTATTGCCTCCATAATCTCAACACCGAGGTCATCTGCCTCTTTGTCATGACCAAAGCGGCCCTTTTTGCCCTCAAGCTCCATCAGAATATTGACACACTCTGCCATGCCGACCATACCAAACATTGCGGTAAAACGATCTCTGTGGATGAAGCCTTCTTTTGCAAGGAAGTTGCTCTCGAAAAAGCCGCTCTCCTCCACCTCAAAACGAATTCGTTCATCCATATAAAGTGCCATGCGCTCCATTACATATGGAAGCTGATTTTCGAAGAAGTCCTTCTTATCTTTTGCACGCTTTGCGATATTGCCAAGAATCAGACGGCACAGCGTATAGGAACCGCCGCCTAATAAAAGACCATTGTAGCAGCTGGCAATGACATAATTTTCACCGAGTTCTTTTTTAAACATCTTATGATTTGCAAAGCTCGGCTTAGCCGTCTTAAGTGCTGTTTTCACACACTCGATACCAAAATCATCTGGTGTGATATCAGTATCATATTTCATCGTAATATTTGGAACTGCATCTAAAAGCTCACGCTCTACCTCTAAGATCAAACGTCCTGCTCTGGTAGCCTTTGGTCCGATGTCCGCATGGGAGAAGGAATCGAGAACAGTGCGGTCGATATGGGTAAAGAATAGCTTAAACAGCTTCTTTGCCTGTGCCTCGTCCACATCATCCATAAATGGCTCAAGCAGCTCATCAATGTTTCCTAAATAAACCGGGTAATTGGTGACACTTGGAACATTCTTATAGAAAATCAGAAGAGAGTTGATTGCCTCGTAGATATCCTTCGGCGGGTCAAGCTGTAAGAACTTGCTTCCTTCTCTCATAAACTTTGCATAGTCCGGGACAATGTATCTCGGTCTTACCGGTGCATGACCCTCAAACAGATCACAGATACACTGCTTTCCCTCAATCGGCTCAAGAAGCTCTTCGAGTCCGTCTGGAAGATCCAGTACCTCAAGCAAAGAGTCTGCCTGTCCTGCAAGGTTAGTCAGCTTCTGCTCATGTGTCAGCTTACGGCTTGTGATAATATTTAATATTTCTTGTCTTGTGTTTTCCACACGTTCCATTGATATTGGTCTCAAAATGGCACCATCCTTTCTTAAGCTTACTTAAATTGGTACAACACTTTAATACAGCCTGCTTTTGTTGCCGCATTAAAGTGTTGTTCTATTTAAGAGTTTAGTATTAAACGCTACTTTCTCGTTTATATTCTATACTGTTTTTTGCTTTTAGTAAAGAGTTTTTCAAGAAAAAAGAACCGTCACTATGTCATGTGACGATTCTTTGCCTTATATTACAGCACTTTAGATAAAAATTCACGTGCACGCTGTGTTTTCGGATTTGCAAAAAATTCCTTAGGATCACCACTCTCTAAAATACGGCCATCATCCATAAAGATAACACGATTTGCAACTTCTCTTGCAAAGCCCATCTCATGAGTGACAACGATCATGGTCATACCTTCTGCAGCAACGCTCTTCATAAGATCAAGTACCTCTCCTACCATCTCTGGATCAAGCGCACTTGTTGGCTCGTCAAATAAAATTACATCCGGATTCATGGCAAGTGCACGCACAATTGCGACACGCTGTTTTTGACCACCAGAAAGTGTTGATGGATACACATCTGCCTTGGATTCAAGACCAATGCGCTTTAAAAGCTCCATTGCCTCATTTTTTACTTCCTCGTGGATCTGCTTTTTGCTCTTTCCTGTTTTTAGCTTTTTTGCTTCTTTACAGCGTACATATTCTGGTGCCAGCATAATATTTTCCAACACTGTCTTATTGTTAAACAAATTAAAATGCTGAAATACCATACCCATATGACGGCGATGAACATTAATATCTACCTTCATATCTGCAATATCAACACCATTAAAAATGATCTTTCCTGATGTTGGATCTTCCATACAATTCAGGCATCGTAAGAATGTACTTTTTCCAGAACCAGAAGGACCAATAACTGCAACAATATCACCCTTCTCTACTTTAAAGTTAATTCCCTTGAGAACCTCAAGATCATGAAAGTTTTTCTTCAAATCAATTACGTCT
>ERZ791834.1102-NODE-1102-length-14285-cov-8.1194_pt1 | contig 14285 bp, 8 predicted proteins | sample MGYA00510293_ERZ791834 | MGnify/ENA primary metagenome ERZ791834 (study PRJEB30046, sample SAMN00715253) | human gut metagenome | study: EMG produced TPA metagenomics assembly of the A metagenome-wide association study of gut microbiota in type 2...
TGTGGCTGCCCCGGCCCAGCATACTGCGGCCGCAGCACCGTGTAGGCGTTTGCATGTTTTCCCTAAAAGTTTATATTCGTGATCACACGTTGCTTTTGAGGAGACTGTGACTGCAGCTGCATTGCTTACTGATGGATTACTGATGGCGCATGGGGGCATTCCCTGAACTGTTGATAATATACAAGCGAAGGTAATTGTTAGAATAGTTTTCAGCATAATTTAATGTCCTGCGATAACTGATATTGGAATTAAATTAAAATATTCGCCAGAATTTGTGCTACGCAATGTGCAGTGCTTGCGTTTACGCCATGCTGACGGAGGAATTGCTCGATTTTGCCAGCTGCCCAATTCTCAGGTTTTTGCAGAAAGCCGGAGAGATCGCCGAGCCATTTTGCTCCACTGAAAATTTTTGCCGCTACTTTAAGCGCTTTGGCTACATTTCCTACGGCTCCACGACTCTGTGGCACGTCATCCGTGTCATTCAATGGTTGCAAGGCGTTTGCATTTTTAGTGGGGAATATTCCGGAAGCCTCCGCCTCTGCCGGGTAAGCATATTGTTTGTCGGCTGTGGGCTGGACGGAGAGGCTATGTGCTTCGTGTTCGATTGCTGCGCTGTTCGGCACCTCATCCATGCTGGGAAGCGAAGCTTCATCTGCCATTGCTGTCGCGCTCCCCGATGCAAGTGTCGCACAAGCCAAAAGAGTCGCAATAACACGTAACGTGTTCTTTTTCATATATATGTCCTTTCGTCAAGTTGACGTGACATCAGTCGAGAGTAGAAGCGTGTTCGCAATTGTGATAGAGTGCTGTCACCTGTTAGGGGGATATGTCGCATTAAATATTCAAACGGGTGACATTGCTGTTGTACGGAACCGCATTGCGTGATTTACATGATGACGGAATGTGTCCCCCGGTGAAAGGTGTGAATATGCGACGGAAGCAAAATGCATGCGATTCGAATGGTGGCGTACATGCTGAGCGCGTGACGGCCAACATGCATGACCTTACATATGGCTTGAAAGATTTTTTCCGCGAGGTCTTTCTTGATAAGGATGATATCGACTATGAGCGCCGCTTTGACGTGCGTTCCTTGCCATTGCTGGTTGTAGCGATGGCTGCAGGATGGCTCTATTCTCGTGATGGAAACGGATTCTATGCGTGTGTCAGCGCGATTTTTGCTGTTTCCTATACTGTGTATTTCATCGTCAATCGAGGCGTGTACATCGTGCGCCTGTTCCGTGGGGAAAATATTTTCGGTAAACGGCGTGTGAGATGCATGAAATACCGTGGCACGATACATTCGTCGGTTGCGGGCGGGCTGGCAAAAGCCTTGGAAAAATTCGTTGATAACGATACGCTGTATGCGTATATCGGCGGATATGGTGTTCCGTTGCTGGGCACTGCGACAATGATTGCTTATGATGCGTCGCACTGGTTATGGTTGGCATTAGTTGGGGGAGTCTTGTGCGTTGTATATGCGCTGTATTGGCTGATATATGCATTTGTTGCCGCGCATCGGGCGCTTATCGCAGTGCTTGCGGATCGCGATAGGAGATTGGAACAGGCGGGTTATCGCATGACGGTTATGCGCCGAGATGCAAAATTGGCCAGCAGGACGCATGATACGGTTACCGGTGGTCTGTCGTATATTGCCTTTATTGCGCAGCAGCAGCTGGAGGGTAAAACCTTATCGGACGAGGAACGGGTTGCGTGGAAACATATCGATGATGCGGCTCAACGTACGATGGACAATGTTCATGAAGTTATTGATATTCTTGGACGAGATATCGACCCCGCAAATCCCGTTGGCGGCGAAGGGTTTGATTGCGAATCGCAAGAAATACAGATGCCAGATGTTTCTTCATTGGAGAGAATTATTCGCGAGCATTGTGATGAGGGGGATTCTCGGCTTAAGACGCTCGGGTTTGTTGGAACAAGTGAGATTCAGCTGGATGTTGCGGATGCTGATGATACTGGTGAAAGTGTTTGTGCGGATCTGATTGATGAGTGTACAAGTCTGATTGATGAGTTATACACCAATATTTCTTGTCACGCTGATACGAGTCAGCCATACGCTGTTTTTGTCAGTAGCGAGAACGGATGCCTCCGCATCACGCAGGTAAACGCTATAGCGTGCCCGCGCGATGCGCAGAGCGGCTATAAGAAGAAGGTTTCAGGAAGGGGACTTGCGTTTCATCGGAGGATGCTTGACGCGATGAGCGGGTCGATTACTACTTGTGAAGAGGGTGATACTTGGACGCTGCATGTGGTCATACCGTTGTGAAAACGATAGGTTTTGGCGTAGATATTTGATAATTATTCATGCTGAATCTTTATAAAATATCGCAAGTAATTTGGTGGTTAATGTAATGGAAACTAATGTGGAAAGAATTAACAAATTAGTTGAACATATAGGCATAGTCGACAATGATGTGTTGACGTTGGGTGCGTTGTCTAGCTATTTGACTCAACGATTTGGAGACGAGAAAATTTTATGGCGATGCACGCTTGGTAAAAAAGCTGCGGAATTATGTAGTAATTCGCAAACACGTCCCCAGATATTACTCATGGATATGTCATTATCTGATGCCGATGGCGTGCAGATTTGCCAGGAGATTCGGCGTACTGTTGACGATATGCCGATTTTGGCGATTACTTCTTTTCCGTTGCGCCGATATGCTGCTGCGGTGGCTCAGGCTGGAGTGCAAGGCATTGTCGCGAAACGAAATTTGCGCACTATTGCCGCTGCTCTCGAGTGCGTTGTATCTGGACACGTTTATCTGCCGGATGAGTTAGCGGAAACCATGCCGGATCTGCATTTTGAGTTGCCCGTACAGGCGCATCGTAGGATCGTAGCAGAGACTCTTGGCGGGCAGGCCGTGAAACCAGTTTTGTCCGATCGGGAAACGGCGATTATAGCCAGATATGCGCGAGGGCAGACCACACTTCAAGTGGGGGAGTGCTTAGGATTATCGGAGAACACTGTCAAGACTTATACCAAGCGTGCCATGGCGAAGCTTGGGGCGAAAACGCGAGGTCAGGCAATAGCCCTCTGGCTGATGCAAACCATGAGGCATGGTGTGTGATTTAGGCAGCTTTTATCTCTGATAAACGTATATGTGCTGTGACCGATTCTGGAGAAACGGACACATTGGGTGGTGGGTGGCTGGGGTGAAACGGCTAGATGTATGCATGACACGCGCGGAACACATGAAAAAAGGCGCCGACGGGTTTGTTCGTCGGTGCCTTGAAATGTGGAAGTGTGGCCTAGCGTCCGTTTGGACGGAACATCTGGCAGCGCATCATCCGCGGGAACCGTTGGCGTAGAAGCGGGCTAGGGTTTCGTCGCGGAATTCGTCGAAATATCCGCCGTCAATAGACGCGCGAATATCGTCCAGCAGCTTCACGAAGAAATGCTCGTTGTGGATCGTCGCCAATGTGAAACCGTTGAATTCGCGGGCACGCAACGCATGATCCACGTAAGCGCGCGAATAATGCGTGCATGTGTAGCAATCGCAGCCCTCTTCAAGTGGGCCAAAATCATGCTTGAATTGCGCGCGCTTGATGTTGTAACGTCCGCCGCGCGTGAAAATCGCGCCATTTCGGCCGCAACGCGCCGGTGCGACGCAATCGAACGTGTCTCCACCATTCTCGACGCATGCGAAAATATCGTCGACTGCAGCGATGCCGAGCACGTGGCGCGGTCGGCTTTCCGGCATCGCATCGCAAATCCAGGCGCAAGTGTCGCCGATAATGCGCTTTTCAATCGCACCTCCAATACCGACGCCGTCGAAATCCAACGAAGCGATCTGTTCGGCCGCATGCCTGCGCAAATCCTCATAATTCGCGCCCTGTACCACGCCATACAGCGCCTGATACGGCTTGCCGACGCGCTCTTCGGTAAGTCTCTTATGCTCGGCAACGCAACGCTGCGCCCAACGGTAGGTGCGTTCCACGGAACGCTCCTGGTAGCCGCGCGTGTTCATCAGTGTGGTCAGCTCGTCGAACGCGAACATGATGTCGGCGCCGATCTTATGCTGGATTCCCATTGAAATTTCGGCGGAAAAACGGTGCAGTGAGCCGTTGAGCGGCGATTTGAACGTTACACCGTCCTCGTCCACGAACGCGAGACGCTCCTTGCCTTCGGCGATCACGTCGTCTGATTTCATGCCGGTCACGTCCATGGCGAGGGTTTTCTTGAAGCCTGCGCCGAGCGAAAGCACTTGGAAACCGCCGGAATCGGTGAAGGTCGGACCGTTCCAGTTCATGAATTTGGCAAGGCCGCCGGCTTCGTCGAGCACTTGCTCGCCGGGGCGTTCATACAGGTGAAACGCGTTGGACAGCAGGCATTGCGCGCCGAGGTCCTTCATGGTTTCGGGCAGAACGGCTTTCATCGCGGCCTGCGTGGCCACGGGCACGAACGCTGGAGTGTGAATATCGCCGTGGGGGGTGTGAATGATGCCGGTGCGACCATATCGTGCGCCGCCTCGCCCCTTACCGTCCGCCGCGTCGGGAAGGCGGTTTTTCTGTTCGAAATAGAAGGCGTCGCGGCGGCCCGGCTTGCCTGGTTCCGCTCCACGCGGATGTTCGATGAGATTTTCGGACACTGCGGTTGCCGCGTTTTGCGTGTCTTGCGCTGTGTCGGTAGATGATTCGGTAAGGCTTGTCATGCGGAATATTTTATGCGATAGCAGCGATTCTTGAAAGTGCTGCAAAGAATGCGATCGGTGAAATGAAAACAAGGAAGATGTGGAAAGTGCGATGAAGGTGCCGATCGCATTTTGGTGCGATTTTCAGATTCAATGGTGATGTTGAACGTATTTGGCTGCTACTTTCAACAAACATTCAGGAAACTTCCAGAGCGAGTATCTTTACTCGTAGATAGCAGTTCGAGCGGCACGATTGCTGATTTGTGAAATGCCGCGAGACGAATAAGGAGCGAAAATGGCTGAAGAGAACGACCAGAACGCCGTGCAGCCGCAGAATGACGAACAACAGACCGTGCCGATGCCGCCGGTTGATGCGGAACAGACGCAAACTTACGCAGGTGAGCCGTATGCTGCAGAGTCGGCTACCGAACCGATTGACGTGCAGGGCGGTATTGAGGATCAGCCGACGGCCGCCATGCCTGTTGCGAACGATGGCGCTTCGGCGGAATCCGCGGCTGCGGCGGGCGATACGCCGGATTATGCTTCCGCGGCGGGCGAACGTACCGTGGTTGGCGGTTCCACGCAGGATGCGCCGGCCCAGCAGTACCGTCCGGCACCGGAATATGGTGCGTACGGTCCCGTGCCGACGCAGCCGGCTGATGGCACCGCAGCCGCGAACGATACTGCGAATGGTGCGCCGAACATGCCTCCGCAGCCGCAATATGGCGCGTACGGGCAGGCTTCCGGACAGCAGCCGCAGCGGCCTCGCAATCCTTTCTTCGGAAATCCGTATGTGGGTGGAAATCAGCAGAACGATCAGCAGAATACGCAATCGAATAACGGCAATCCATTTATGAAGCCCGCTGCGCAAGGCGGTGCCAACGTGCCGCCAGCAGCGCCGAATACTCCCAATAACGGCAACCCGTTTGGGAATCCGAATAACGGTAATCCGTTCGGTGCCCCGCAGCAGAATGGCGCAGCAACCAAGCCGAAGTCCGCTTCCGGCGTGACCGGGCATGTGATGACCGGCGTGGTGGCGGCCCTCGTCTCCGCGGCATTGTGCCTCGGCGTCGGCTACGCGGCAATCACCAATGGATGGGTGACCGTACCCACCTCCAGCTCACTGACCAGCGTGAAGTCCAACACGTCCGGATCCGGTTCGGCGAAAGCCAAATCCGGCGAGGCCGCGGACTGGAGCGCGGTGGCGAAAGAAGTGTCCGATTCTGTGGTGTCCATTGACGTGGCAACCAGCGACGGCAGCGCCAAAGGCTCTGGTGCAATCATCAGCGACAAAGGCTACATCGTCACCAACAACCATGTGATTTCCGGCGCGAAGCAGATTCAAGTGACGCTCGCCAACGGCACCATCTACTCAGCGCAAATCGTCGGCACCGACACCACCACCGATCTGGCCGTAATCAAACTCGACAATCCGCCGAGCAATCTGAAAGCCGCGGAATTTGCCGATTCCGACAATCTTGCCGTGGGTGAATCCGTGATGGCCATCGGCAATCCGCTCGGCTACGATGACACCGCAACCGTCGGCATCGTTTCCGCGCTCAACCGCCCGGTGACCGTGTCCGATGACAACAACAACGACATCGTCACCAACGCCGTGCAGATTGACGCGGCCGTCAACCCAGGCAATTCCGGCGGTCCGACCTTCAATGCGGCCGGCCAGGTGATTGGCATCAACTCATCCATCGCATCCACCACAACGTCTTCCGGCACCGCCGGATCCATCGGCATCGGCTTCGCCATTCCGTCGAACCTGGTAAAGCGTGTGGCTAACGAGATCATCGACAACGGCACCGTGCAGCATGTGGCGCTCGGCGTCACCATCAAGAGCTCCACGGTTGAGGCGGACGGCGTGACCCGCGGTTGCACGCAGGTGCAGTCCGTGGTCGACAACAGCCCGGCGGCCAAGGCCGGAGTGAAGGCCGGCGACTCCATCGTGGCGTTCAACGGCAAGGCGGTGAACAACAACTATTCGCTGCTCGGCTACGTGCGCGCCTCCGCCATGAACGACAAGGTGACATTGACGGTCGTGCGCGACGGCAACACCATGGAGCTTGACGTGACACTCGACCAGGAGGAATCCCAAACGAACTCCTCCAACAGCCAGAACCAGCGGAACAACGGCAATGATGGCCAGAGCCAGAACGGCAATGGCAACGGTTACGGTAATGACGGCAACGGCAACGGAAATGGACAGAGCGACGGCAACGGTAGCAACGGCTACGGTGACGGTGGCGGCCTGTTCGACCCGTTCGGCCTGTGGTAAAGCGAGATGTTGATGCGGTGCGTGAATTGACGGACGCAAGTTGTTGCGGTGCGCAAGTCAAGACTGTTGGGCTGGCTAAAACGTTTCGCGACATGCGAACGGACGGAAGCCACCCGATAGGCTGACGGCGAAGACGCGGCTGGCACCACGAAATCGCAAGTACAACGAAAACCGCGAAAATCAACAAAAAGCAAGCCAAAAGAAGCATGCAATAAGGGCTGTGTGAGCAATCGCACAGCCCTTATTGCTGTATTGCGGCACAAAAATCGCAAATATTTGCTATGCTGAAAATATCTTTTTACGCCGTGTATCGATGGCTCGCGCGGGCGAGGCGCCGATGGGTTAACAAGGCGTCCGATACGAGCGTAAGGAGATTCTCATGCGTAGAATCATCGATATTTGCTGGCGACTGTGCAAACAGGTTCCGTTACTGCCGATTACCATTCTGTCCGCGATTCCGTTGGCATTGCTGGGGGAGTGGAAGCCGTGGGGCGAGGCTGCGTGGGATTCGTGGATTTCGCAAGTCGGCGTTGACGGGTTGAGTGCGTTCAATCCGGGCGTTGGGCAGTGGATTGTGATCGCGTTGGTTGCGTACACGATTGTGGTGACGGTACGCGGCATGATCGACGATCTGCGGCACGGGCATGTTGGCGTCGATCTGCTGGCGGTCGTCGCGATTGCGTCGACGGTCGCAGTGCAGGAATATTGGGCCGCATGGGCCGTGGTGCTGATGATCTCGTCCGGCGAGGCGATCGAGGAATTCGCGCAGTCAAAGGCCGAAAGCAACCTGACCGCGCTGATCGACGCGGCACCGCGAACCGCGCACGTGGTCGTGCTGCCCGGCATGCGGGGGCATGTGCACGCGTCGGGCAGCGAGCATACGGCCGACGTGACCGCCGACGGATTTCGTACTGTCAGAGTGTCCGATTCTGGAGAAACGGACAACCAAGACGGTGAAAAGCGTGCTTTTGCGTCTGAATCTCCAGAAACGGACACAAAAGGTGCCGCGCAGACGTATGATGCGGCTGGAGAGCGTTTCGAAACGGTCCCCGTTGATCAGGTACAGCTCGGCGACGTGATCCTGGTGTTGCCCGGCGAAACGGTGCCGGTCGACGGTGAGCTGCTGTCGGGCGTGGCCACGTTGGACCTAAGCAACATCAACGGCGAGCCCGTTCCCCGCGAAGTATATGCGGGCGCTCGCGTGATGTCCGGTGCGGTCAACGGCTCCACAACATTGACCATGCGCGCCACGCAACTTGCGCACGATTCGCAATACCAGAAGATCCTGGAGCTGGTCTCGTCGGCGCAAGAGTCGCGCCCCGCTGTCGTGAAGACCGCGGATATGCTTGCAGTGCCGTTTACCGTGCTTTCGCTTGCGATTGCTGGGATTGCATGGGCGATTTCCGGATTGCCGCTGCGATTTGCGCAAGTATTGGTGCTTGCTACGCCGTGTCCGCTGTTGATTGCCGCGCCGGTCGCATATGTGGCTGGAACCGGGCGACTTGCCAAAGCGGGAATCCTGATCAAAGCGCAGGATGTGCTGGAAAATCTAGGTCGCGTATCGCATATTTTCTTCGACAAAACCGGCACGCTCACCGTTAAGCAGCCGCAGGTCGTACGTGTAGAGAAGCCGTTTGAGACGAGTTCGCCGTTCAATGAGGACCATATTCTCATGATGGCCAGCGTGGTGGAAGGCTATTCGGTGCACATTCTGTCGAAAGGCATCGCGGCGGCCGGACGCAAGGCTATGGATGATTTGTATGCGCGGTATGCGGCGGGGCAGAGGCTGTGCGTCGAGCGCGATTTGCCGGGGCACGGGCGCGACTATCCGGTGGTGAAGAACATTGTAGAGGAGTCCGGCAAGGGTATATCCGGCGAAGTGAACGGGCATCAGGTGCGCGTGGGGCGGTTCGCATACGTGACGGCTGACGAATCCGGATTCACGCCGGTGCTGCATATGCCGGATGCGACGTATTACGTGTCCGATTCTGCCGAATCGGACAAACGGGAGACTCAGAATGCGCTGCGGATGTCCGATTCACCAAAAACGGACATCCAGAGGGCTAAAACGTGTGTTTACTTGTCCGATTCTCCAGAATCGGACACTATGGGAGTGAGGAACGGGGTGCCTGACGATGCGCAGCCTGCAGCCGCGCCCTCTACTTCCGCGTCCGTCGCAACCCAATCCGCCGCTCGCAAGCCTGAAACCGCAAACTCGCTGTTTGCCCCGCTCGCTCCTGACGAAATGGCTGCATACGTGGCGATTGACGGCCGTCTTGCCGCCCGCATCGTACTTCGTGACGTGCCTCGCGAGAATGCGAAGCGTTCTTTGGCTCGCCTGCACGAGTTGGGTGTCAAGGAACTGTCCATGCTTACCGGCGACAAGGCTGCGTCCGCCCGCATCATCGCAAACGAAGTCGGTATCGACGACGTGCAGTCCGAACTGTTCCCTGAAGACAAGGTTGCCGCCGTCAAGAGCGCCACTGAATCCAAGCACCAGAAGCTGTCGTTGTGGAATCGCATCAAGCAACGCGTAACCGGCGAATCCAAGAATCGTCAAATCACCATGATGGTCGGTGACGGCGTCAACGACGCCCCCGTACTTGCGGTTGCCGATATCGGCATGGCCATGACCGACGGCACGTCCACCGCGGCTTCCGAATCTGCGCAAGTGGTCATCATGAATGACGACATTGCGTCCGTTCCGCGGGCCATCGCCATCGCGCGCCGCACGAAAAAGGTGATGTTGCAGGCGGTGCTGATCGGCCTCGGCCTTGCGATTATCGGCATGATCGCGGCCGCGTTCAATCTGATTCCCGTGGTTGTCGGCGCGTTCATGCAGGAAGCGATTGATGTTGTCAGCATTCTGTGGGCGCTCACCGTGCTTTTCGACCGTGGCGAATCAGCCTGATTGCGCCTCGAAACCCCGTATCTCGCCTATATATGGCAGATTTGGAGGTCTGTCAGCAAGTATTTCGCTTATATCTGGCAGGTCCATATGAGAAAACCGGACTTAGGGGGTGGGAATACACCCTCTAAGTCCGGTTTCTCAAAACAGCTCTGCCATATATAACGCAGATAGCTCCGGACGAACTTCGGAATCTGCCATACATAAGGCAGATTCGGAAGTTTTGGGATTGTTTACAGCGAGCTCGGGGAGATTTCTCCAGCGATCGATGTGTGCATCCACTTGCCGAAGTCGGCTCCGGTCACGCCTTGAGACAGCAGGAACATGATTTTCGCATACGTGGCTTCCAGCGTCATATCGCCAGATCCAATTGCGCCGGCGCGTGCGATCGCATCACCCGTCTCGTAATGGCCGAGCAGTACTTCCGCCTGCTGGCACTGCGATGCAATCACAACGGGAACGCCATCATGCAGCACGTCGGCAATCACGTCAGTCAGTCCAGGCTCGTCGCTTGGCACATTGCCGACGCCGTACGCACGCAACAAAACCGCTTCCGGCCGCGGCGTAAGCATCGCTTCCAACCGTGCCGCGGAAATGCCGGGTGCCATATCGATCACCGCAACATCATGGCGAGAGTAAGGCTGAGGCGACGTCCAACCGCAGCCAACCGCAGCGGAATCGCCCGCATACCAATGCCATGGCGTGCCAGTGCGTGCCAGCGGGCCGACGGAAGGCGCCGAAAAACCTTCAAATGCCCAGCTCGACGACTTGCTCACACGATTGCCCGCAAACAGGTGATGTCCAAAAAACAGTCCCACACCGTGGAATCGTCCGCTCATCGCGGCATTCAGCGCGCCCGTGACATTCGCAGTGGCGTCCGACTCGATCTTGCCAAGCGGATGCTGTGAACCCGTGAAAATCACCGGCTTGCCAAAATCAGTCAACGCATACGCAAGCGCGGCGCTCGAATAGCTCATCGTATCGGTGCCATGCAACACCACGAACGCGTCGGCATCATCGCGGTGCGCACGCAAATCGTCGACCATCGTCTGCCAATTGTCGGGAGTCGCATTCGACGAGTCGATAAGAGGATCAAGTTCGGTGAACGTGAACAGGCTCGCGTCCATGTGCGCGTCCTCCAGCAGACGGAACAGCCATCCGCGAGTGTCGGCGCCCGGAATCAGGCCGTTCGGCGAGTCAATCATGCCGATAGTGCCGCCGGTATATGTGATGTGAATGCGCATTGCCACCTTCTTACGATTGCCTGGTACTTAATAAGTACTTGCTTGCGATTGCGGGATGGACGAATTCCGATATTTCGGATTCCTACATCCCGCGATTCTGCGACTACTTGCGATTGTACGTGCATCTGCCGCGCTCATCGCGTACGATTAATGCAGCCACACGTTGGATTCATCTGGATTCAGCGCAAACACCAACGCCAGTGCGCACAAGGCGAAGAAGTCGTAAGAAAGTGCATAAGCACCCCTGTCGCAAATGCAGGGAATGCATTAGGCTAGAGCGCGTGACTGAAACTCATGAACTTCGTATTGCTGTAATCGGCGCCGGCCCTGCAGGCGTCTACTCCTCTGACATTTTCCTGCGCCAGTTGAAGAAGCTCGGCGAGGAGCTCGGCCTCGGCGCTGCCGCCCGAATCGACCTGTTCGAAAAGCTGCCGGTGCCGTTCGGTCTGGTGCGCTACGGCGTGGCCCCCGATCATCCGTCCATCAAATTCATCGCGTCGGCACTCGAAAAGACGCTCGACAATCCGGACATCCACCTGTACTGCGACGTGGAATTCGGCAAGGACGTGACGCTCGACGAACTGCTCGAACGTTACGATGCCGTGCTGTTCGCCACCGGTGCCGTCGAAGACAAGCCGCTCGGACTGCCGGGCGCCGATCTGGACGGCGTATACGGCGCAGCCAAGTTCGTGGAATGGTACGACGGTTATCCGACCGGCGCTCGCGAATGGCCGCTTGAAGCTGAGGAAGTCGCCGTGATCGGCGGCGGCAACGTGGCCATGGACGTGGCTCGCGAGCTCATGCGCAATGCCGATGATCTGAAGGAGCGCACCGACATTCCGGACAACGTATATGAGGGCATCAAGTCCAACAAGGCGCGTGTGCTTCACTTGTTCATCCGTCGCGGTGTGGCGCAGGCCAAGTTCTCCGTGCAGGAATTGCGTGAGATGGAGAAGCTGCCGGGAGTGCAGCTGATCATCAACGAAGACGATTTCGATTTGGATGAAGACACGATTGAAGAGGCCGGCAAAGACAAGCTGACTCGTCAGATGGTCGAAGAGCTGTTCACGATTCGTGAGATGGCGGAAGACATGGAAGATGACGGTGACGTGGATTATGAGGGTAATCCGGCTGGCCGCAAATATTACGTGCACTTCAATTCCGCTCCGGTCGAAGTGTTGGGTGAGGACGGCAAGGTCGTTGGCATCCGTGTGGAAAAGACCGAGACATCGGCGGACGGCAAGATGAGCCGTACCGGCGAATTCGAAGAGTATCCGGTGCAGGCTGTGTACCATGCGATCGGCTACAAACCGGCCACCGCGCCGGGCATTGCGTACGACGAGCGTCATGCGCACTTGGCGAACGCGAACGGTGACGGTCGTATCACTACGGCCGCTGAAGCCACGGATGAAGTGCGCGAGCGTCTGTATGCGACCGGTTGGGCGAAGCGTGGTCCGGTTGGCCTGATCGGCTCCACCAAGTCCGACGCACTGCTGATCGTGACCAATATGCTGGAGGATTTGTCGAAGGCTGCTGAAGGCGGTCGTGTGGCTGCCGATCGTGATCCGGAGTCCATCGACCGGCTGCTGGAATCGCGCGGTGTCAAGCCGATCGACTTCGCTGGCTGGAAGAAGATCGATGCGTTCGAACGTGCCGAGGGTGCGAAGGAAGGCCGTGAGCACAAGAAGGTCATCGATCCGGAGCAGATGCGCGCCCTGGCTCACGCTTAAGGTGGGTGTTTGGGATCTGATCTGATAGGTCCCAGGTTTCTTTCATGCGTCTTGGATGTCCGATTCTGGAGAATCGGTCGCCCAAGACGCATTTTTTATCCTGTGCTTGTCTGTTTCTGGTGAATCGGACATCTGGAGTGTCCGAAACATGTTCTGTATGTCTGTTTCTGGTGAATTGGACATGTGATGTGGACGAAGGACTTGCTACTTGTCCGATTCTCCCGATTCGGTCACCCAAAGGCCTCTTGGCATGCATCGGATGTCCGTTTCTGCAGAATCGGATATCCGGGGAGAAGCTGAGCATGCGAACTTCCGCAACTGCCCCCTAGTCCTTTCCGCAGTCCAGTCTCCAGCACATATCCAGCAAAAACTCAGGCTCCGTTTCTACGCTAGTGACCATGAACGGCAAATTGCGGGTGCATGGCCATTGCAATGGCTTGAAGACAACGCTGTTATTCGCGTTGATGTGGGGCGTCATCATGCTCATTTGGTGGGCGACCGGTGGCGGCCAGCGTACGCTTGGTATCTACATTCTCATCGGACTTGGCTCAACGTTCGCATCCTACTGGTTTTCCGACAAACTTGCGATTGCATCCATGCATGCGCAGGAAGTCAGCGAGCAGGAAGCGCCGGTACTGTACAAAATCGTGCGCGAACTGTCGGCGAAGGCGGGCAAGCCGATGCCGCGTATTTATATCGCCCCAACCATGAGCCCCAATGCGTTCGCAACGGGACGCAATGAACGTCATGCGGCGGTCTGCTGCACGCAGGGTATTCTGCAGATGCTGAACGAACGCGAGATTCGCGGCGTACTTGGGCACGAGCTTATGCACGTGTACAATCACGATATCCTGACGTCTGCGATCGCGTCCGCAATGGCGACGGTCATTTCGTATCTTGGCTATTCGCTCATGTATTTCGGTGGTGGCAATTCGCGCGATGATCGTAATGGCTCGTCTTCTAATGGTCTTGGATTGCTGGGCGTGTTGTTGAGCACGATTCTTGCGCCGATTGCCGCTTCGCTTATTCAGATGGCGATTTCGCGTACACGAGAATATGATGCTGACGAAGATGGTTCCATGCTTACGGAAGATCCGGAGGCGCTCGCGTCCGCATTGAATAAGATTTCGAACGGTGCTGAGGCGATGCCGATGCAGAAGACTGCCGGTACGCAGTCGGTTGCTGCGATGATGATTGCGAATCCGTTCTCTGCGGAAGGTTTTTCTCGCCTGTTTTCCACGCATCCGGCGACCTCGGATCGCATCGCGCGGCTGATGCAGATGAGTCAGGAGATGAAGGCGCAGGGCGTGCAGTCCGGCTATTTGGCTGGCGGTTATGCGACGAGTGGGTATGCTTCGGAGGATATTCGTCGGCAGAATGGGGGTGTCTCTGGTGCCGGCGCCGGTGCGGGTGCAGGGGGATACTCCGGTGGGGGCTATTCGCGAGATTATTCGCAGAATCCCGTACAAG
>ERZ791834.1107-NODE-1107-length-14235-cov-9.18364_pt1 | contig 14235 bp, 10 predicted proteins | sample MGYA00510293_ERZ791834 | MGnify/ENA primary metagenome ERZ791834 (study PRJEB30046, sample SAMN00715253) | human gut metagenome | study: EMG produced TPA metagenomics assembly of the A metagenome-wide association study of gut microbiota in type 2...
ACCGGTCGTATCAAGGTCATTTTGATTGGAGAAGATTTAGGATATTAAACAATAAGAAATATCCACAAAAATTTCCCCTAAAAAGGAATTTTCTATACAATAAGACGTAACCAGAAAATACCGGGACATCGAACTGAATTCCTCTCACTAAGATGTCCTCCCTGGTATTTTCCTATTCTGTTGTCTTTTTCTTTACGACTGCATTTTTAATGTTTATCATTAATTTATTATTGATATATGTATATACCCTTGCTATAATATTTTTACAAAGATAATACTAGCAAACGGTACTTTTTTACCTTATTAAAGGAGGTCTTTCTATGAAGGCAATATCGGATTCCCTTTCTCACCCACGGTCAAATGATCAGGTCCAGCAGCCCCTTGCTCTTTGCAAGTGGATTCTCTTCCTCTATACGCTTTACTTATTTTTTATGATTGCATGTTCTGTCTGTAATACTATTTTCCTCTGCTGTTCACCAGCAGACAGTATCTCCGTGATTGATACCGGAAACGGCATAAAGATTCAGCTTCTTTTCGGTTTTTTGAGGCTTTCTGAAAGCTATCTTCCACCAAATTATATGAATACTTCTGCACAGTTACTTGGTATCCCTCTGACTATCCTGGATATTCTTCTAGAATACCTACCCAAACTTCTGATCTGTATACAGTTCCAGAAAATTTTCCGGAAATTAAAGATAACTTCAACCCCTTTCTTTCCTGAAATTATATTCTATATCAACCGGATTGCATACAGTATGCTATTTCTCGGTATTTTCAGCCAGTTTCTGTTACAGATGATTGTATTTCGAATCGCGTATCAAACATTTTATTTCAACAATCCATTACGATTTTCATGGATTCTTGCCGGATGTATCGCACTGATTCTTGCAAACATTTTCAGACACGGCTGTATGCTTCAGAAAGAATCAGATGAAACTTTATAGAATTTCATCACGATTGGCTACCTAGCTTTTCAAGAGGAATCTTCCCAATTTCTCCTTACAGGATAAGCCTCCTATATTTCCAAAAATATTTCACTCCACCTCTTAACAAAGATCCAAAAATGCCAGACAGTAATTCCAAATGAGCTTCTCTCATAAAGATTTTCTGACTGGCATTTTCTATTTTCTTAATCTTCTTCAATTCTTAATTGATGAATCTGATACTTTCAAATATAGAATTCCCCTGTCTATTTTTGAATTATTGCCTGAAATGGCATCGACTTGTTTCATATCCCCGGAAATTTTACAAGAACAGTAAAACTTCCAGAGGTTCAGATCTGATCATCGATCAGAAATAGATTTTCTTACATCTTTTGTATGAATTCATCCAATGTTTCCGACTGAAAGGCTATCTTCATCCAATGTTTCAATACTTCTGTCTCTTGCTGTAACTGAATCTGCTCAGAAATTTCATTTGGAACTTCTCCGAAATTTTTTAAGAACAGAAGCAATGTCTCTTTCAGTGTACTTACACATCCCTCTACAAGGCCTTCTCTACGACCCTCCTCAAGACCTTGCGCATGCTCTTCTTTTAACATCTCTTCAAAAATCATAAAGCGCTCCTCCATTTCCCTACTTCTCTTGACCTTCCGAATGAATTTCTGTAGCTGTTCCACATACGGATCATCAAATGCTTCCTCACTTTCCGCAAGGTCTGCCTTTACATATCTTAGAAATGTTACCAGTTCTTTCGGAACTTCACTTTCATTCTTTCCATGCGTGTTCAAAAATAAAATGGTCCTTCCATCTTCCAGATTAGTCTGCTTAGATTCTTTGCATTGCATCTCAAATACATAGCGGTATTTTCCTTCTCCAAACGGATCAAAATCACAGATAAAAATGACATAAGTGTTTGGAAGTTCTGAATAATCTTCCCCTGACAATAATAGTTCCCTATCCATCTGACTCTGATAGTACCGGCTCCTTTTCCCAAGAGCCGCTTTCCGTTCCACCTGCATTTCCACATTATAGTGGCTTTGATGCTCATCCTTCGCGTATACATCTAATCGGACACCCTTGTATTCCGGATGATATACAATACTCTTTTCCCTGCTGACTTCCACCCGTTCAATTGGTATCTCCAGCACTCTTTCCAAAAGACCTTTGCAGTTTTCTTCATCCATCATCACTGCACCAAACATGAAATTATCTTTGATTGTCAGTTCCTTTAAACGATGTTTTCTCCTCATGATACTCCTCCATTTGACAGAGGAATTCTATGAGATTATCATAGCAGATTCCAAGCTGATCCGCAATCAGAAACATCCTGAGGGATTGCCTGCACATTTTTAATCTATGCAACTTTTACAAGCAAACCATTTGATTTCTGGATTTTGGTATCCCCAATTCCCTTTTTACAGAACAGACATACAATATTTCCAAAAAAATGCCAGACAGTAATTCCAAATGAGCTTCTCTCATAAAGACTTTCTGTCTGGCATTTTCTATTTTTCTTTTTTACTTATTTTTTTATCTGCTGCAATTCGCGGTTAATGACAAGAATTAATTCTTTCGGAATTCCCAAATTCTTTAATTTGCTCATCGCATCTAATGTCATTACTTTCATCATTGCAAATTTAGGGTGATCTACCATTTCTCCAAAATATTTCAAAATAATCGCTTCACCTTTTGGATGCTTCATGATCTCTCCAAGCTTATCCATACTAGAATAGCACTCCGGATCCAATGCAATCTCCTCTGTACCGGCATCTTCCAAGTCAAACTTCTCAAACCAGTTAATGACATTTCCGCCTTGATCTTTCTGTACATATTCATAGCTCTTATCCGGCTCTGTCACTCGATGAAGCACCATCTCATCTTCATATACTGTCTCTGCTTGGTCAAACCCTTTTACAGTAATTTTGTTTTCTCCCATCGGAAGTACTACCGTGAAATTCGTCATTGGTTCTGGCTGTTCTTTCACACCAGCAAGCTTTCCATTGACATATACTTCAAGTTTTTTAAGATTGGACAATACTGTAATTGTATTCTCTTCCTGATGGCGATTTACAAATCTGCTGCCAGCTAATTTTACAAAGCTTTCTTTTGACCAGTTTGCTTTGTATAAGTAATATGCATCTTTCTTGATCTTTCGGTCAATCGTCACAAGTCCCTTCTGATTTTGTCCCTGCTTTCCGCCTTCATCACGGTTGGCGCTTCCAAAATCACACAGATTCCAAACATAACTTCCGACAAAGTAATCCCGCTCTTCAAAAGCTTTCAGCGCATTTTCCGAGAACAACAACTGATACTCTTCCGAATAATCTTTCGTCTTCGGTTCATAAGAGTGATAGTCTGGATTGGTATCTACACCATATTCTGTCACAAGCAGCGGAACATCCGGACAGGTCATATGAAACTCATCCAGACGCTGCTGCAGCCCTGTCATCTTATCATAATACCATCCATAGTACAGATTATACCCAACTAAATCTGCCATTCGATTCAAAGGACTTTCATTTGCCACGGAATAGATGTTTGCCTCTGCTGTATATCTGCTCGGATCTAACTGCTTTGTATACGCTGCCATCGCTTTTACCTTTTCGTGGATCTCTGCCGTCTCTCCTGCAATTGTAATCTCGTTTTGCACACCCCAGCAATAAATCGAGATGTGATTTCCACACTGTTTGATCAAACGTTCCATCTGCTGTCTGATATTTTCATCTGCTTTTTCGCTTTCTGATAAAATACTGATGAATGGTACTTCTGCCCATACAAGAATTCCTTCTTCATCGCAGCGGCGATAAAAATAATCATCGTGCTGATAATGTGAAAGACGAACGGAATTTGCTCCCACTTCTTTTACAAGAGAAAGATCTTCTTCCATTTGCTCTTTGGAAACTGCATTTCCCACACCGCCAAAATCTTGATGACGGGCAACTCCTCGAATCTTGATGTGTTTTCCGTTTAAAAACATTCCTTTCTCCGGATCAATCTTGATTTCACGGAATCCTGTTGCAATACTGCGTGTTTCTTCCACTCCATCTTTTGTGCAGATTTCAACCTGTACTTGATATAAATACGGATCTTCTACTCCCATCCATAAATGTGGCTGATCTATTTCTGTCCGGATCGTAAATGCCTGTTTCTCAGAGAAATACATGCTAAGAGTCTTTTCAAGGACTACTCCCTGTCTATCTAAAACAGATACTTTGACTTCTCCTTCGCAATCTTTTCCTTCGTTGATCACACAACCGGTTACTGTGACTTCCCACTTTTGTCCATCCAACTTCTGTGTTCTGACTTGCACACCATCTCTGCTGCCATCTAAGTAGTCAAAATGAAGCTGTTGTGGCACGAACACTAATTTTACATCTCGATAGACGCCTCCATAGAACGAGAAATCTGCCATCTGCGGATACACTTCATCCGTCGCCGTATTGTCTGTTACAATTTCTAACAAATTTTTTCCAACAATGATGTGCTCATTCAACGCAATTCTGTACATTGCGTATGGACAAGTATTGTGACAAATAGTTTTTCCATTCATATACACAGTACTCTTCATCGCAGATGCGCCGATTTCCAGGAAAATCTTTTCTTTTAAGTTCTCTTCTGAAAAAAGAACCTCTTTTTTGTAAAAGCCTTTTCCTCTCCACATCGAAATTCCTGATTGACCATCGACAGCATTGTATGTGTGAGGCAATGTCACACAGCCTTCCACTTCATTTTCTTTGTGAAAAAGCCAGTTGTCATTCAATAAAATTTCTTTCAACCTATTCACCTCTTATTTGTTAGCTTCTTTTTTACTTAAAATTGCTTTATCTCCATACATTTCTTTGTACTCTTCTGCCGTAATATGATACCGCTTCAGAGCGATCACACTCGCCAAATCTCCCAACAGCGGAGCTCCAAGGTACATTGCGATTGTTGCGATATACAATGTAGTTGTCGGTTCTGCTCCTGCGCTGTATCCTGCAAGTCCCATAAGGATACCTACAATCGAAGAACCAAATGCACTGATCACCTTATCTACCAGTGAAAATGTAGCACCGATGAATCCCGGCATAAACTTTCCTGTTTTTAATTTGTGATAGTCGATGATCTCTGCGATCATTGGATCTACATTTTGAGCAGAGAATCTTCTAAAGAGCATATTCAATGCCATCAATGCCACAAAGACAAACAGTGTTCCCTCTCCAAAAGGACGGAAAATAATTAAAATAGCCTCTAAAGTCAAGTTTGCCACAGCTCCGATCAGAGATGCTTTCTTACATCCAAATTTTACTGCAACAGAACCTGCAACAAATGCACCTACAAGGGACATCGGCGTAGAGATTCCTCCTACGATCGGCTGTAAATCAATGTTTCCTACCGCATAAATATAAAAGTATGTCATGACTGAAGTCTGGATTGTTGACGCAATCTTATCTGTGGATGCAGCTAAGATCAACATTCGCAGCGGCTGATTCAGACGAAGCACATTGATACTGTCTTTGATTGTGATCTTCTCTTCCTTTTTGTTAGGATCTTGTCTGTAAAACTCTGGCTTATCAGAACTTGAAATCGCAAACAAACAACCTACTAAAAGAATTGCATGTAAGATAAACGCACTGATGATAATAAGCATCCACCCTTTTTGCGATCCGAGTCCACCATTTTTCTGTAAAATCGGAATAATAGCCGTTGTCATGATCAAGCTAAGCAGCGTAGAATAGCATCCTCCTGCCACGCCTGAAAGCGGACGATATTTTGGATTTTTTGTTACGATGGACAATACACATTTATTTACCGTTGTCATAAAGGTATATCCAACTACCCATACCGCATACCACAGAATTACCCATACCATACGATATGACTGTGGAATATCAAATGAAAACAGATAGATCATAAAGCTTGCCAAAAGCATAATCAGAGATCCGATCACTAAGAATGGTCTGAACTTACCAAATCTTGTCTCTGTTCTGTCAATGATCGAACCAATGACAGGGTCTGTAATCCCATCAAAGATTCTCATCGCAGTCATTACAAGCCCCATGATCATAATATTTAATCCAAGTGCTTCTGTACTAAACACAAGGAAAAACGACATATTCAACATATTGAATACATTCGATGCTGCGGAACCAAGTGGTGTCATAATAACACGTGTGGCTTCCATTTTTGAATTTTTTACTTTTGTACTCATCTTACCCTCCAAATACTTTTCTCAGGTAAAAATTATATCTCTTTTCCTCCCTTCCTTTCATATAGAAAATAAAGCTTTTACTGTCTTTTATTAAGATTTTTATGCTTTTTTCGGTAATTGTCCGGAGACTCGCCATACTTTTGTTTAAAGCATTTATAAAAATACCCTTCATTCGCATATCCGATTTCAGATGAAATCTCCTCTATCTTCCTATCTGTTTTGCATAATAAATTAGATGCTTCTGCCATACGTATGTCAAATAAAATATCTTTAAACCCCCGATTCCCCTCCATTTTCAACAGCGCACTAAGATAATTCGGGTGGAAGCACAACTCTTTTGCCACAGAATTCAAAGTTGCATTTCGATAATTTTTCTTTAAGTATTCAATTACCTCTTTTTGGATCTTGATGCTTTTCTGTGTAATGACTGCCTCATCTTCTGCTCCAACCGCTCTCGATATTTCCGTAAAAAGTAAGAGCAGACATGCGGTAATCTTTCCAATATTCTTTTGTTCTTCCAGAAAATACTCACAAATAAGTTGTTCCATAACCTTTTCTTCAAAGCTTCCCTCCGGAAGATGATAAAAAATGTAATTTTTCTTTTTACTTTCCGAATACAGACTATTAATGATATAGTTAGAAATGTATTTATCCTCTGAAAACAAATACATAAAAATGGTATCAAAAAAATCAGCCGTCATTAATATATTAAACATCCAAATATCATCTGTTGCCCGCTCTGAAGAATGACTTACATTTCGATTCATCAGACAGATATCTCCTGATTTCATTCGAATTTCCTTTCCTTCTATCTGCATCGAAAGTTCTCCCTCCATCATAAAAGAAAGTTCGATATACTCATGTCTGTGATTAGGAATCGGAACATTTTTATATTTTTGACGGATTACAACTCTCTCTTTGCATACCTCTTCATTCGGATACGAAATGACAATCTGGTCTTCATCTCTATGCATTTGCGGCACTCTATGACGCTTCTTCATATTTCCTGCTTGCTTTTCACTTTGAAGATAATGCTTCAACACTTCGTAATTCTTTTCCATGCTGCCTCCACGTTCTGATGTCTCATTTGCTTCCATTTGCTTGTATGACACTATATTACAAGATTATTTTCCAAAAGTATAGTCCCTTGCAATATTTTTTCATATAAGCAATAAAACATATCGTTTCATGCTTTTCACCTGCATAAAACGATATGTTCTGTTTTTTCTTTCTTATCGATCCATCTCACTTTGTCTTCCCGTACTCTTATGTGCTCGGATAATACGTTCAATCTCTCTTAAGTCGGAGGATGGCAGATCTCCCGGTATCGTGTTTTTCACCGAACTTGTAGCATTTCCATATTCCAGCGCTTTCTGGCAATCACCATTGTGTGCAAGCAATCCGTACAGCACACCCGAAATGTAGGCGTCCCCGCTTCCGATCCGGTCAACGACTTCGATATCTCGGTAAGGCTCTTCCTCATAGTAAACATTTGTCTTCGCATTGTAGATTACTGAACCGAATGTGTGGCGTTTCGGGCTGTGGACGATCCGCTGTGTAGAGGCTACGATGGAAATCGGGTAATCCTCCGTAAAGCTCTTCATAATCGTCCGGACATCCCCTTCTTTTCCAAACGTAAGCCGCGCCGTCTCCTCAGAACAGAAAAATACATCCACATATGGGAGAATTCTCTCGATACACGCCCGCGCTTCTTCTCCTGTCCACAAGTTTCCACGGAAGTTGACATCAAAGGAGATCATTGCTCCTGCCTGTTTGAACCGTTTGATCATCTCTATTGCAGTTTCACGTGTCTTCTCACTGAGTGCCAGTGTGATTCCGGTCGTGTGGAAACATCTTGCTGACGAAAACAGACTCTCATCAAAATCCTCCACATCAATCTTTGTCATAGACGTATACATCCGGTCATAGACGATTCCCGGTTTTCGCGGATATGCTCCGTTTTCATAATAGTATACCCCGAGGCGTGCATCTTTCTCGCTGTCATATACCAAATAGTCATCGCTGACGCCACAGAAACGCACTCGATTTTTGATATAAGTTCCAATGTCATTTGCCGGAAGCTTGGAAATGATTCCGGTACGTAACCCAAGAAGGGAAACACCAGATACCACATTTAATTCTGCGCCGCCCGCCTGTTTCTGAAGGGTCTCTCCGCGCACAATCCTCTCATTGTTCGGCGGGGACAGCCGAAGCAATAATTCTCCAAGTGCAAGCAGATCAAATTCTTTTTTTGTTTCCATAAGGTACACCTCTTTTAATTCATTTTGCAATTATGATTCTCTCTGATTTGAAAATAGGGAATACAATGCACCTCTGCCTGTATTCCCTACGGTAAAAAATATATAAATAATTTTAGGTACAGCTCAAATGGGTATAAGCTGTTTGGACGTTTCCTGTACTGGCAAATACAGGTTTATATAATTAAAAATAAATTATATACTATCTTTGTACACGGCCTGAACCGTCTCCACCTGCAAGTTTTAACACTTCATCCATAGATACTAAGTTCATATCTCCTTCGATAGAGTGTTTCAGGCAGGAAGCTGCAACTGCAAATTCGATTGTTGCCTGTGAGTCAAATCCGTTTAAGGAAGCTGCGATCAGTCCGCCTCCGAAGCTATCTCCGCCACCTACACGGTCAACGATGTGCATTTTATATTTTTTGCTGAAGAAGTAGTCATTTCCATCATATAACATTGCAGACCAGTTGTTGTCGTTTGCTGAGATAGACTCTCTTAATGTGATTGCTACTTTGCTGAATCCAAATCTATCTGCTAACTGTTTTGCTACATCTTTGTATCCTTCGTGGTTTACTGTACCAGTTGTAACATCTGTGTTTGCTGCGTGAATTCCGAATACGTCTGCTGCATCTTCTTCGTTTGCGATACATACGTCAACGTATTTACATAATTCTCCCATCACTTCTCCGGCTTTTTCTTTTGACCAAAGTTTATTTCTGTAGTTTAAGTCACAAGAGATTGTCACTCCATTCTCTTTTGCTGCTTTACAAGCTTCTAAGCAGATTGCTGCTACTTCATCATTTAATGCTGGAGTAATTCCTGTAAAGTGGAACCATTCTGCTCCGTCAAAAATCTCTTTCCAGTTGAAATCTTCTTTTGTAGCTGTTGCGATAGAAGATCCTGCTCTGTCGTAGATTACTTTAGAAGGTCTCTGGGAAGCACCCTTCTCTAAGAAGTAGATACCTACTCTGTCTCCACCACGTGTGATGTAAGATGTGTCTACTCCATATTTTCTAAGAGAGTTTACAGCAGCCTGTCCAATCTCGTGTGCCGGTAATTTTGTTACAAATTTTGCATCAAATCCATAGTTTGCAAGAGAAACAGCTACGTTTGCCTCTCCTCCGCCGTATGTTGCTCCGAATGTATCTGCCTGTACGAAACGGTAGTATCCTTCCGGTGCAAGTCTTAACATAATCTCTCCAAATGTAATTACTTTCTTTGCCATGTTTAATCTCCTCTTAATCATAAATTGTAATTTTATCTTCTATAATCAATATTACAAACTTCTAACGGATACGCTGCAATGTCGTGCAGCTGTAAGCATTTCTTATTTCTGTACTAAATGCACTGCAAATCCGCCAACTTCTCCTGTGAAGTAAACTGCTTTTAAATTGTTCTTTGCATCGTATTTTGCTGTGGACATATCGAATTCATATCCCAACATTTCCAGATAGCTCACTGCTCTGTCGATGTAGTTTGTGGAAACTGCGATGTGTCCGTTTGTTCCTTTGTATGGAGTCTTCATTACTTCTACACCAGTTCCTGCAAAGTATGAAGAGTTTCCTTCTTTGGATGTGAATCCGAACATCTTTTCAAATGCACTTGCTGTATTTCCAGCTTCATCATCGCTATTTGCATTGATTCCTACATGTGCAAGTTCAAATCCTAACATAGACTGTACTGCTTCTCTTGTCAGTTTTTCGATCTCATCAAATTTACCTGCTGCTACAAGATCTCCTTTTACCATCCAGCTTCCGCCGCATGCGATGATCTTCGGGAAGTCTAAGTAAGATTTTAAGTTAGACGCGTTAATTCCACCTGTCGGCATGAATTTCATGTTTGTGTATGGAGCTGCCATCGCTTTGATCATGTTGATTCCGCCTGCTGGTTCTGCCGGGAAGAATTTTACAACTTCCAGTCCGCACTCAATTGCCTGCTCGATATCACTTGGGTTTGTTGTACCCGGTGTGATCGGGATATTCTTCTCTACACAGTATCTTACAATCTTTGGATTCAATCCAGGGCTGACAATAAATTTTGCTCCTGCTGCCACTGCGCGGTCTACCTGATCTGTTGTGAGAACGGTTCCTGCTCCTACAAGCATGTTCGGGAACTGCTCTGCCATAATTCTGATAGACTCTTCTGCTGCATCTGTACGGAATGTTACTTCTGCACATGGAAGTCCACCATCACAAAGTGCTTTTGCAAGTGGTGCTGCATCTTTCGCATCGTTTAATACAACAACCGGAACGATTCCGATCTTCTGGATTTTCTCTAATACTTCGTTCATTTAACTTCCTCCTGACTGGATCTCTCTACGTTTCATTTTGTTTCACATTGTGAAACTCAGTTTCATAATGCAATACTCTTTATTTGCATTATACTACTTCTTGTAAGAAAGTCAAGATGTTTCTTTCGATTTTCTCCAACAAATGCAGGATTTATTCTCCGATCACCCGAAACCTCCTTCCATTCTCCCTGAATCTGGAAAGGGGATTGCTTCTCTTTTCATAAAATGTTACAATAGTCCACAGATTCTAGGAGGAAATGATTGTGTACGATAAAAAAGAGAACCAAACTACAACTCAGACTGCAGAACAAAAAAATCCGATTCAGGTCGCAGACAGACTGTTTGCAGTCATTGAAGAACTTTCCAAGTCCGGTCCGACCGGACTGATTGAACTGAGCAATACGCTTGGTTTACATAAAAGCACGACCCACCGACTTCTAACCTCACTCATGTATATGGATTATGTGCGTCAAGATGAAGAGAGTGGAAAATATTCCCTTTCTTTTAAACTGCTTGAAATTTCCAGCCGGATTTTAGGGCATATTGATGTGTTATCTACCATTCACCCTTATTTAAAGGAGCTCGCAGATATCAGCGGAGAGACCGTCCATCTTGTCAAACGTGACGGACTGGACGTCGTGTACATCGACAAGGTAGAATCCAGCTCTAACTCTGTGCGAATGGTATCCCGTGTCGGAAGCCGCACACCAATGTATCGTTCCGGTGTCGGAAAAGCACTGCTCGCCATGATGCGTCCAGAGGAAGTGCGTACAATCTGGGGCGACAGTAAGATCGAGGCACTGACAGAGTATACCGTCACCGATCTGGATGAACTATTTATTATTTTGGAAGAAGCGCGGGAAAATGGTTATGCACTTGACAATGAAGAAAATGAAAACGGCGTTCGCTGCATTGCCTCCTCGATCATGGATTACAGCGGCAAGCCAAAATATGCTTTCAGTATCTCCGGCCCGACTGTCCGCATGACAGATGAGCGTATCCTGGAACTCTCCAAGCTGATGCTACAGACAAAGAAAAAACTGGAAGAAGAGCTTGGTTATCATTCATAGGCCCACATAAATCTGATTTGTACTCAAAAAAGAGCGCTGCGAAATAAGGAATCCTCTCCCTATTTCACAGCGCTCTCTTTTCTTTGCAATTTTAAATACGATCTACTCTTCTATCTTTGCAATCTCAAGTCCAAGTTCTTCTAACTGTTTTCTGTCAACTGCTGCCGGCGCTTCTGTCATCAGATCGGAGGCATCTTTGACTTTCGGGAACGCGATCACGTCACGGATGCTGTCTTCTTTTGCCATCAACATGATCAGACGGTCAAGTCCGTATGCTAATCCTGCGTGCGGCGGCACTCCATATCTGAATGCACTTAACAGGAATCCAAACTGTTCTTCTGCCTGCTCTCTTGTAAATCCAAGCACTTCAAACATCTTGTTTTGAATCTCCTGATTGAAGATACGGACACTTCCGCCTCCGAGTTCCGTTCCGTTTAATACGATATCGTATGCTTTTGCACGGACTTTTCCCGGATCTGTATCAAGAAGGTCAAGGTCTTCTTCCATCGGCATTGTAAATGGATGATGCATTGCTGTATATCTTCCGGCTTCCTCGTTCCACTCTAATAACGGGAATTCTGTTACCCAGAGGAATCTGTAATCTCCTTTGTCAAGGATCTCTAACTGACGTGCGATCTCCAGACGCAGATTTCCTAACACATCCCATACAACTTTATTCTTATCAGCAGCAAAGAGAAGTAAGTCTCCGTTCTCTCCACCCATCGCCTCGATCAATGCATGCATCTCTTCTTCGCTCATAAATTTTGCAAAGGAAGATTTCACTGTACCGTCTTCCTGGATCGCAATGTAAGCAAGCCCTTTTGCACCAAAATCTTTGGCGAAATCTACCAGTTTATCAATCTTCTTACGCGGCATCGCTCCCTGCCCTTTGGCATTGATACCTCTGACACTTCCCCCGTTTTCCAGTGCATTTTTAAATACGACGAACTCACAGTCTTTTACGACTTCAGATACGTCCACAAGTTCCATTCCAAAGCGGATATCCGGCTTATCGGAACCAAAGCGATCCATCGCCTCCTGCCATGTCATGCGCGGAATCGGAAGGCTTACTTCTACACCTAAGATTTCTTTAAATAATTTTGCCAGCAATCTTTCATTGACATCGATGACATCATCTACGTCTACGAAAGAAAGCTCCATATCGATCTGTGTAAATTCCGGCTGACGATCTGCACGAAGGTCCTCGTCACGGAAACATTTTACAATCTGAAAATAACGATCATATCCGGAACACATCAGAAGCTGTTTGAAAATCTGTGGTGACTGCGGCAGTGCGTAGAAATTCCCTGGGTGTACACGGCTTGGTACAAGGTAGTCTCTCGCGCCTTCCGGTGTACTCTTAATCAGCATTGGTGTCTCGATCTCAAGAAATCCTTCTTCTGCAAGGAACTGACGTGTCAGTGTAGCAGCCTTACTTCTCATCATCAGATTTCTCTGAAGATCCGGTCTTCTCAGGTCAAGGAAACGATATTTCAGACGAAGTTCTTCCTTTGTCTTACTGTTCTCCTCGATTGGAAATGGCGGTGTCTCTGACTCGGATAAGATCCGGATCTCTCTTGCACGAATTTCGATCTCTCCTGTTGCAAGATTCTCATTGACTGCACCAGAACGTGCCTCCACAGTTCCCACTACTGCGATTACAAATTCACTTCTTAATTTTCCTGCCTTTTCAAATCCGGCTTCATCGATGGAACCATTTTCAAAAATGATCTGCAGCAGACCGGAGCGGTCTCTTAAATCTACGAAAACGATTCCTCCTTTATTACGGTTCTTCTGCACCCATCCCATCACGGTCACAGTCTCGCCGATATTTGCTTTGCTTAACTCTGCACATCTGTGGCTTCTCTTTAAGCCCTGCATTGATTCTGCCATGTTCTTTTCCTCCATATTTATTTAAAAAATTCCTTAATTTCTGTGTAACCTTCCTGAGAAAGTTGTTCTTTCTGGAATTTCTTGTTTTTCTTCATGATCGAGAGCATTACTTGCTTCCCTGCAGCGCGCTGCTCTTTTGCAAATGCCAGCACTTCCAGCATCTTCTCCTGCGGCATTCCTTTCTCGATCAAGAGCGCCAGCTTCTCTTTGTTGTCCGGAATCTCATATCCTCTCTCTAAAAGCAGCATAACGATCCGCTCAAATCCGATTGAAAATCCGCATGCCGGTGTCGGCTGTCCGGTAAACTTTCCGATCATCTCATCATATCTTCCGCCGCCTCCGACAGAGCCGCCGAACTCATCCATCGCAATCTCAAAGATCGTTCCGGTATAGTAAGACATTCCCCGCACCAGTGTCGGGTCAAAGCTTAACTTGAAATCTGCTTCTTTCACACTGTCCACACTTGCGATGATCATCTCCAACCCATCTGCCGTCGCTTCCTCAAGGTATCCCTCTAATTTCTCTTTGCAGTAACGTACTCCCTCGATATCATTTGTAATCTCCTTGAATAACTGAAGATATTTTTCAA
>ERZ791834.1111-NODE-1111-length-14166-cov-3.97881_pt1 | contig 14166 bp, 14 predicted proteins | sample MGYA00510293_ERZ791834 | MGnify/ENA primary metagenome ERZ791834 (study PRJEB30046, sample SAMN00715253) | human gut metagenome | study: EMG produced TPA metagenomics assembly of the A metagenome-wide association study of gut microbiota in type 2...
ACAATGGGCTTATAGCCCTAGTACAAACCACCCGTTTAACGGGTGGTCATGACTTGTTGAAGGATGTGTAGGGAGATGGTATAATGGGAGCATCAAATCGGGACTGATAGGAGAGAAAACTAATGAAAAATATATTGATTATTTCAAGCTCGCCAAGAAAAAAAGGAAATTCACAAATCTTATGTGAGCAGTTTAAAAAAGGTGCAGAAGCAAAAGGACATCAGGTGAAAATCGTACGTATCATGGAGCAGAATATAGGCTTTTGCAGAGCTTGTGACGGCTGTATGAGAAATGGCGGTGCCTGTGTATTAAAAGATGACATGGCTGAGATACTTAAAATGTTTCAGAAGGCAGATGTACTTGTACTGGCTACGCCGGTTTACTTTTATGGAATCAGTGCTCAGATGAAGACTTTTATTGATCGCACTTATCCTATATGGCAGCATCTTGGTAAAAAAGAGGTTTACTATATTATATCAGCTGGTCTGGGTGAGGACATTATTGAAAGATCACTTGGTGATTTGAATGGCTTTGTAGAGCATTTGGAAGAGTATAGGATTGCAGGAAGGATATATGCAACAAACGTGATGAATGCTGGATTGGTTAAGAATCAAAGTATTTTTAAAGATGCTTATGATATGGGATATTCTATTTAATATATTGGGAGAACCAGTGGGACAGTAAAAAAGCCATTTTACCTGTCCACATTGGCTCCCTGATTTATAACGCTCCGCTTGAATACGCTGACTTGATACTGAACGGTGATTCCGAAACCTATTTGAAAACTGTAACTGAATACAAACCGCTTGATAGCTAATCAACACCTTGCCCGTGGGAGAAATCCTGCGGGCATTTTTTGTATCTTTTCTGTGAACTCTATTGATTTTGATTGTCTAATGTGGTAGACTATTTATAGAGTCTAACAGGGTAGACATGGAGGGCATGAATATGGATTTTCCGAAGATTCACGAAAGTGAGTATAGGTTTTGCTTGATTATGTGGGAACATGAGCCGGTTACTGCCGTCGAGCTTGTAAAGCTGTGCCAGAATCAACTCGGATGGAAAAGGACTACGACTTATACCGTTATCAAGCGTCTTGGAGAGCGTGGTGTGCTGAAAAACGACAATGGCACTGTTACTTCTCTCGTTTCCAAAGAGGAAGCTCAGGCGTGTGAGATCGACGAACTGGTTGAGAAGAAATTCGAGGGTTCTCTGCCTGCCTTTATCGCTGCGTTTACAAAGCATCAGGCTGTGTCCGAAGATGAGCTGGATGAGATGCAGCGCATGATCGACCGCATCCGGAAAGGAGGTTCACAATGAACGAATTCTTTTTGAAAATCATCAACATGAGCATATCGGCAAGCTGGCTTATCTTTGCTGTGCTGATTCTCAGACTTGTATTGAAGAAAGCCCCTAAGTGGGTCAATGTTCTGCTTTGGGGTATCGTAGCCATCAGATTGATTTGCCCATTCTCTTTTGAGAGCGCCTTGAGCCTGATTCCGAGTGCTGAAACATTTCCTAAAAAAATAATCTCCGGACCGAGCTTCGATGTTCAGTCCGGCATTACTCCCGTTGATAACCGGATAAATGACTATCTTGGAGATCGGTATTTTGAAGGTGTTACTGTTCCTGCAAACAATGGTAATACTATTATGACCATTCTTACCATTGTTTGGACTATTGGGATTCTGCTTTTAGTCGCATATACCGTTATCAGCTATTGGCGTCTGCATCGAGAAATTGATACTGCCGTTCGCTACAAGGACAACATTTTCCAGAGCGAGAATGTAAGTTCTCCGTTTGTCCTAGGGCTTATCAAACCGAGAATTTATCTGCCTTTCAAACTGGATGGACAGGATATGGAACACGTTGTTGCCCATGAACAGGCGCACATCCGGCGTAAAGATCATTGGTGGAAGCCCCTTGGTTTTCTCCTGCTGACGATCCATTGGTTCAATCCTTTGATGTGGTTGGCTTATGTGCTTCTTTGCCGTGACATTGAGCTTGCCTGCGATGAAAAGGTCATCAAGGGACTTAGCAACGAACAGCGAGCCGATTATATGCAAGCACTTGTGGCCTGCAGCGTAAACCGCCGTATGATCGCCGCTTGTCCTCTTGCCTTTGGCGAGGTCGGCGTAAAGGAGCGTGTGAAGTCTGTGATGAATTATAAGAAGCCTGCGTTCTGGGTTATTATTATTGCAGTCATTGTTTGCGTGGGCGTTGCGGTCTGCTTCCTAACGAATCCTAAGCAAGACCGCTATACATTGCGAATTGTTGTTCCCGCAGGAAGTCAAGAGGAATTTGTATATACGGATGAGGAAGTCAGCACAGTCAGAAATTCAATCAAAATATGGTCTGGTGATGGATTGGGTGATACAGAAGTTCTTTTGTTCCCCGTTAATAAGACAGCAGAAACCGGATACACAGCCACTTATCTTACGCATGGTATGCCTGTGGAATTTGATGCAGAAAAAGATATGTGGTTTAAGATTGGTGTGAATATGCAGAACCCCACCAATGAGGACATTATTGTTTATGTTGAAGTAGAAAATGTAGAAGTGCGTATTGTGGATGAGATAAATTCCGTAATAGAGTGGTTTGATTACCTTGAAACCCCTGATGAAATGAAATGGGACGGTAGTCTTGAAATCGGCCTCACCGAGTTTCCAGATGTGACCTTCCGTTGGACTTACGGAGAGATGCTGGCTGTTAAGGGTAGTAAAAGCACTTCACTTTATACGGGGATGCCAATCTGGAACGCCTATTTCTGCGACCTCACCGGCGACGGTTTGCCTGAGTTGTGTTCTTCAATCAGTTGGGGCTCAGGCATGATTGACAACCGCGTCATTATTTATGACTATGCAAACGGAGTAAGCTATGAGCTGTCTGACAGAGGGTATTTTGATTTCACTCTCAGACAGGATCATCAAGATGGTCGCTTGTATGTAGATAAAACAAAATATCATACGGATGAACTGGTGGAAACCGGCCGACTGGTTTTCAAGAATCATTGTATTCAGATTGAAGGTTTTTCCAACGAAGCGCATCAGGTGTTCCAAGCTGAAATTCTGGAAATTTATGATGGCAATTATCTTGTAAAGCCTGTTGAAGGTAGCTGGGAATTGAGTAGTGCAGACCGAATTGAAGTACCTATCAGAAATGCTCATCCATCACAAGAACCTGAAATCGGAGATGTGATTGAAATTGAATACTCCGGTGAAATCCTTGAAACTTATCCTGCACGAATTGCGGATGTTTATAGCATCAAAGTTGTAGCAGAAAAGGAGAGCCAGGGGGACAGGTAAATGCTTTATATTGTTGAAGGATATGTAGGGAGATAGTATAATGGGAGCATCAAATGAATGGCTTTGTAGAGCATTTGGAAGAGTACGGGATTGCAGGAAAGATATATGCAACAAACGTGATGGATGCTGGATTGGTTAAGAATCAAAGTGTTTTTAAAGATGCTTATGATATGGGATATAAAGGAAAACAGAAATTGATAGAAATAATTTCAAGGATTGGAAGGACTAAGTTTAGAATTGATGAAAAATGAAATAGTATTATTTACTGATGGTGATATTAATATAGAAGTACAAATAAATCCTGAACAGGAAACAGTTTGGCTGACACAGAAGCAAATGGAAGTATTGTTTGATGTTAAACATGCTACAGTAAGTGAACATATCACCAATATTCTTGCTTCAGGAGAATTAGATGAGACTTCTGTCGGTTTTTCCGACAAAAGTTCGGGAGGAAGAAAACCTAAGATATATAACCTGGATATGATTTTATCCGTTGGATATCGAGTTAATTCTAAAAGAGGTATAGCTTTTAGAAAATGGGCAAATAATGTTCTTAAACAATATATTATGAAAGGCTATGCTATCAATGAAAAGCGTTTGCAAGCATTAGAAAAAACAATTGATATACAGAGCAGAATGCTTGCCGATGCACTTGATATAGAGGAATCGGATGTGCTTAGAGCTGTAAATGAATATACAGAAGCATTACTTTTGCTTGATCAATATGATCATCAGATATTATGCAAACCAAATGGAAGCAGACCAATATATCGTATTACATATGAAGAATGTGTCCAGATGGTTGGGAAAATGCGAGATTCTTTTCATACAGATGTTTTTGGAGTAGAAAAAGAAGCCGGAAAAGTAGAAGGTATAATTGCTGCGGTATATCAAAGTGTTTTTGGCGAAGAGGCATATCCATCAGTAGAAGAGAAAGCTGCAAATTTATTGTATTTTATGATTAAGGATCATCCTTATGCAGATGGGTGTAAAAGAATAGCAGCCTCTCTTTTCTTGGAATTTTTAGATAAAAATGATGTTTTATTTCAAGAGGGGATCAAGAGACTGAGTGATGGAACATTGGTGGCAATAACATTAATGATTGCGGAGTCAAAGCCAGAAGAAAAAGATGTAATGGTTAAACTGGTGATGAATTTACTTAATTTATAGAAAAAATATAGTAGGGAACCAGGGGGACAGGTAAAATGACATTGAAAGCCATTTTACCTGCCCCCATTGGCTCTAAAAACGGAGGGTATTGGGAATGAGTGAATTGTGGGATGTATATACAATAGATCGGAAGAAAAATGGAAAAATTTGCGCTCGTGGAGAACAGGAGAATCTTTTGAATGATGAATTTCATTTATGGGTTATGGTTTGGATTAAGAATCCTAAAACCGGGAAATATTTGGTGTCACAGCGCTCGGCAGATAAGGATACGGATCCATTAAAGTGGGAAACTGTTGCGGGACATTCCATAGCAGGAGATACCAGTTTAGATGCTGCTTTAAGAGAAGTATTTGAGGAAGTAGGAATCATGTTAGAACGTGAAAAAGCAACTGTTCTTGCTACAAAAGTGGCTCTTACTTATGACGGATTTAGACATAATTGGATAAGAGATTCTTATTATTTTGAAACAACAGAAGAACCAGACCTACAAAGGGCAACAACAAATGAAGTGATTCAAACAAGATGGCTCACAGTAGCGGAAATTAGGAAAATGTATGATCATGGTGATTGCTGTCTGAATATGAAAGATATTTTTGGATTTGAGGACAACCCTGTCCCATCAAACCGATATCAGGATATTATTGGTCAAGTAGTTAGAGGAAAGATAGATCGTCCTAAGGGAAGCTGCCACCCACGCCATAAAGAGATGATTTATCCAATCAATTATGGGTATGTTACCGGGATAAAAGGTGGAGACGGAGCAGAGCAGGATATCTATCTTTTGGGAGAGAATTCGGCTGTTGCAGAATATACAGGAAAAGTTATTGCCGTATATCATCGATATGATGATAATGAAACGAAATGGATTGTGGTTCCTTGTGACGAAAAAGGAGTTATACATAGTGATGTAGAACTTCCGAGTGATGATGAAATATATGCACAGATTGCATTTCAAGAACAGTTTTTTAGTGGCGTTTTGATAAGATAGATGTGTATACGATAGTAACTTGGAACCAGCGTAATTGTGGGAAAAGTTATAGCAAAGAGCAGAACGATGTGGCTTTGACAAAAGACATGCTTTTAACTGATGGGAAGGAAGTTACAGAGTATGTGTTGGATTATCTGTCAAAGGATAAGCTGACTGTTTTAGGGCATTTATGGGGAAGTATATATGGATCAAATTTGGTGCTTGAATATCCAGAGTATTATGAATGCTTTATTGGAGCCGGACAACTTGTAGATTGTTTGGAAAATGAAGAAGCATTCAAACAAGAAGATTATATATGGGTGCAAAATGATGAAGAAATGCTGAATCTGGTAGAACAGTTGACACCAGATAATCCGACGGTAGAACATTTTTCTATCAAGAACACGATTATGCAAAAGTATGGTTATGATATGATGGCAAAGGGTGCGGATTATAATTTGATTTCCACAATAATTTTTAATCCATACTATTCTGTTGGCGATTGGATTCAATACCTAAACACAGATATGAGTACATATTTGGATTTTTATTCTTCTGGTGAATTTGCGAGTTTCTCAATCAAGGATAAGGTTGAATATCAAGTTTCTTTCTATAATATAAACGGTGACAGGGATTATCAAACTAATTACAAATTGGCGCAAGAGCATTTTGAAGAAGTAAGCGCACCATATAAACAGATGTTTATTATGGAAGATATGACACACGGATTACTAGAAAGAAAATCTGGTAACAACTCATAACAAATTATGAAAATTACAACATTTATCACAACAGTATTGATATATGCACTTATGCCGGATATATTCTGCGGATTGACTGTTGGGAGGCAGAAAAGAATTTAAAAATAACTCCCGGTTCTGAATGTGCATTGAATGCGCTTGCCATAGACAACCCTTTGGAGTATGCACGACTTTACCTTGATGGGACTATGCAAATGTGGATTGATGCAGAGGATAGTTTTGAATTGTGGTAATTATACAGGATTGCTAAGAAAGGAGTTCTATGCGATACACAATTAATAAGATTAATAAAGGCGAAGATGAGCTGATTTTAAATTATAAGGAGAAAAATCCTGAGGTTGAGGCGGTGTTGCTTTTTATGGACAAACGTCAAAGAAAACTAATTGGACGAAAAAACGACGAGACAATTGTTTTTACACCGGAGGAAATTCTGTATATAGAAAAGGTGGATAATAAGACATTTGTCTACACAGATGATAATGAAATTCAAGTAGAGATGTCATTATATTCTATCGAATTATTTCTAGACGATGAGAGTTATTTCCGCTGTAGCAAGTCGATGATTATCAATGTAAACAAGGTGGAAATGCTAAAAAGTATGCCGTCGAATAGGATTGATGCAACACTTGTCAGCGGTGAGCATATCATTATTTCCCGTACATACGCATCGGATTTTAGGAAGCTTCTGAAAGGAGAAATGGCATGAAAAAAAGTGATAAGAAAAAAGTATCCCTCTGGGAAAGGTATCTTACAAAGGAAATTGGAATCGAGTTTAAGGCATGTCTTTATTTTTTCGGAGTTCTTTTTTACTACTGTACATATCGGCTCTGCATTGGGGTGACTGTGGCAGAAATACTGCATATGGCGGAAATGATTTTTTTGACATATGCAGTTGGGTATCTTCAGGTTTATGTACTTTGGAATTTTGATGAGTCAGATGAAATAAGCAAGAAGGAACTGCTTGGTATAATAATCTGCACAATAATATATACGGCAGTGTCATACATAGGAAAATGGTTTGATAGAAATCCTTATGTGACTTTGGGGTTCGCTGCCTATATTGTATTCGTATATATTTGTGTTTATCTGGTATATAAATGCAGGCGCAGAATTGATGACAAAATATTGAATTCTGATTTAAAATTATTTAAAACAAGGACAGATAATAAATAGTGCAACTTAGAGTTGAAAAAGTGTCACTGATGGGTACAGTTATTGTGCCCATCTTTTTTATGTACTATTCTATCATCAAACGGAGGTACATAAGAAATGAAAGATATGATAACGATTCAAAATTTAACAAAAACTTATGGAAAACACAGAGGTGTGGAGGATGTAACATTCTCGGTTCGGGAAGGCGAAATTTTTGGGTTCCTTGGACCGAACGGTGCCGGAAAATCAACAACTATTCGGTCAATGCTTGGATTGATAAAGTATGATCAGGGCGAAATAAGAATCAATGGTTTTGACAGCGTAAAGGACAGAGAAAAAATCCTTGCAGACATTGGCTATATGCCAAGTGAAGCATGGTTTTATCCGGGCATGAAAATCAGGGAAATACTGAAGTATTCGGCAGCAATCAGAAAGGTTGATTGCACCGATGAAGCAGAAAAACTTTGCGACAGACTTCAGGTGGACGTAAAAAGAAAAATCAATGAGCTCTCACTTGGGAACAGGAAAAAGGTCAGTATCATCTGTGCAATGCAGCACAGACCAAAGCTTTTTGTTTTTGATGAACCGACCAGCGGACTTGATCCTCTGATGCAAAATGTTTTCTTTGAGTTGATTCAGGAGTATGTGAATGAGGGTGCGACCTGTATGCTTTCCACACACGTTTTATCGGAGGTGAGAAATCACTGTACTCGTGTGGCAATCATGAAGGAAGGAAAGTTGGTTGTCACAGATACCGTCGATAATCTTCTGAGCAGTCGGTCAAAGAGAATCAAAATGATACGGGATGGCGAAAAGCTTGACTATATCTATAAGGATGACCTAAACAATTTATACAAGGAACTGGAAGGACATCATATCGAGGATATTATCATCGAGGAACCGTCCATTGAAGAAGTATTTATGCACTATTATTTGAAGGAGGAAAAATAAATGCCGGTAATATTAAAAAACGAATGGAAATCAGGTTGGAAAAGTCTTTTGATATGGGCGCTTTCCGTGGGTGGAATGGGGCTCATCTGCATCATTTTATATAAGGGCATGGAAGATAGCATGGCAGATATGGCAGAGAGTTTTGCAACAATGGGCACGTTTTCTGATGCTTTTGGAATGAGTACACTCAGTATAGCAACATTAAAAGGATATTTTGCCACAGAAATCGGAACGATTCATGCACTTGGAAGCAGTATGTTTGCAGCTTCCATCGCCACAGTAATTCTTTCAAAGGAAGAGGATGGGCATACTGCGGAATATACGTTTACACTTCCGGTTTCACGGGGCAAGGTAATAGCAATGAAGTTTTTTGCAGTGCTACTAAACCTTATTTGTTTTACATTGATTTGTGGCATGCTTTATGAAGTCGGGTTTGTTTTTCTTGGAGAAACGGATTTTGGAAGCATATTCACAGAGTATATGTTTTTTCAGTTAATTATGAATATCGAAATTGCGGCTATTTGCTTTGTGATCTCTGCGGTAAGCAAAAAGAACAGGTTAGGAATTGGAATTTCAGTTGCCATGCTGCTGTATGTGTATGATTTGATGGCAAGAGTTGTTCCTGATTTAAAGGACGCTATCTTTATTTCTCCGTTTTCCTATTCAAATGCGACATCAATTTTTGCTGGAGAATCAAAGGATTGTGTTGCTTTGATTTTAGGGACGATAATGATTGTGATTATGACTGTGGGAGCTGGTATGATTTACGCAAAAAGGGATCTCGCTTCATAATGATTAGATTTTAGGAATCTGGCGCGGGAATCCGAGGAGGGGTTATGCCAAAGGCAAGAAAGAAAAAGAACAGTTCTTTCCAGACAACCATTACATAATACCGAACAGGCGGTTTCCCTTCTTATGGACTTGCCAGTAGCTTCCAATTGCAATATTTTACTTGCGGATAAAAAAGGCAATATGGTGGTGGTTGAATGTACACCAATTCTCAAAAAAGTTCGGGCAGCAGAAGCCTTTGTGAATGGCAGTATTGTTTGTACTGTAAATAGTTTTACATCTAATGAGATGAAAGCATATGATGATGCAAACGGGAATGATTATGACTCACACAAGCGTTACAGGACAGTAATAGACAGCTTTTCTTCGGAACGCATAAAAGATGAATACATTGAAACTACCGAACATCTCTTAAAAGGTGATTATGGGTTTATGTGCCAATATGATGATGAGCCAGATTTTGAAACAGTTTGGAGTTCAATATTTGATTTAGACAGCTTAGTAATCTATCGTGCAGAGGGTGACCCCAGAAAAAAGAAATTTGTTACAGATAATCGGTTACATGACCTTATAAGGCGAGGGTAATATGCTGAGTATAAATTCCCAATGGATTTTGTGTTCTGTTTGTGGCAATAAAACTCGTAACAGGATAAGAGAGGATACAATTTTAAAAAACTATTCACTCTACTGTCCGAAATGCAAGCAGGAAACCTTGATTGAAGCAAAGAATTTGCAGATAACAGTCATTAAAGAGCCAGACGCAAAGACGCAGAGCCGTAAAAAAGCCATTTTACCTGTCCCCGCTGGCTTTTTTTGACTATACATTCAAAAGAAAATATGTTAAAATTTGCTTGAGTCAGGAATCGGAGGATCATACTGCATGAGAATTTGTTGAATGTCTCGATAAAATGGAAAACTTAAAAATAGAGTTTTCATAGTTGGGAGGGTAAATACATATGAAAACAAATGATGATCGAGAACTGAAAAGTACATCTAAGAAGATATTCAATAAAACGAATCATATCATAAAGACAATTAGCTGTTTATTTTTGAGCATGTTTATACTATGCCTGCCGTTATCATTTTGTGTTCCAGTGAATGCAGAGACTATAGATGATGATATTGTTATGACAGATAACACATCAAATGATTCAACGAAACAGGAAACAAAAAAGTCAGACACGCAGACGAATGAGCATAAGGTCATCCGTGTTGGTTCTTTTGAGGATACTTTCAATTATGTCGATGAAAACGGTGTCAGACGAGGCTTTGGCTACGAACTCATGCAGGCTCTTGCCGGCTATGCTGGATGGAAATTCGAGTACGTAAAATGTGACTGGTCCAATTGTTTTGATAAGCTTGAAAACGGTGAGATTGATGTCATTGGTGACATCTCTTACACAGACGAGCGCACACAAGAGATGCTTTTTTCAGAAGAACCGATGGGTGAGGAAAAATATATCCTTTATGCCGATTTATCGCATACGGATATTGAGACATCTGATTTTAAGTCTATGGAGGGGAAACGTGTAGGTGTGCTTCTAGGTACAGAGCCTGAAAGTATGCTGACAGAGTGGGAGAAGAAGAATGGCATACATACAGAACATGTAAATGTATATGATAATGACGATGTCAAAAAGAAATTAGCTGATAATGAAATAGACTGTTTTGTATCTCTGGAGGAATCAATCTGGTCTGAACGGGGAATATCATCTGTTACTAATATTGGTAAATCAGGTATATACTTTGCAATAAACAAAGATCGCAGCGATATCAAAGAGGAGTTAGACTTTGCTATGCGCCAGTTGGATAAAGATAGTCCGTTTTTTAAGGCAGATCTGTATAAGAAGTATTTTACGCTTGATTATAGTCAGATTCTTACAGGTGAAGAAAAATTTTGGATGGAAGAACATGGCGCTATCAAGATAGGTTTTTTGAATAATGATCCTGCTGTCTTTTTCATGGACGAGGAGACTGGAAAACTTACTGGTATGCTGGCTGAGTATATCGCTTATGCTAAAGGCTGTCTGGGAAATCAGATACTGAAATTCAATATTCAGTCATATGATGACTATGACGAAATGATTCAGGCGTTGCAGAATTGTGAAATTGACATGATTTTTTATGCCGGCAGAAATCCTAATTTTGCAGAAGAAAAAGGCTACGCACTTACAAATACGGCTTGGACATATAGCTTGATGGCGGTAACTGCTAAGAAGTATTTTAATGAGAATGAGGTACAGATAGTAGCTGTGCCAAAGGAAAAAGAAGCCTTAAAACAGCATATTGCGTTTAATTATCCACAATGGAAGTTTGTAGATTACGATTCACTTAATGATGCAGCAGATATGATCATCAAAGAAAAAGCAGACTGTTTTATCATGGGAACAAGTCAGGTGATAAAATATGATAATAATAAAGACTTAAAGAGTATTCCGCTTACAAAAACAATGGAGGCATGTTTTGCAGTAAGACGCGGAGAGGGAAATCTTTTGTCAATACTGAATAAAACGTTGAAGACCATGCCGTCTGATATGCTTACCAGCGCACTTGCTATTTATGACAGCACGGCAGATAAAGTGACTTTTTTGGACTTTATAAAAGATAATTTGCTTACTGTTTTTGTTACTGCAAGTCTTTTGGCACTTGGAATAATTGGCATTATTCTTGTACTTTTAAGAAAGGCAAGGAAAGCAGAGGCAGCTGCAAAGTTTGCAGCAAAAGATACACAAAAACTCAATGACAAGTTGGAAGTTGCTCTGAAAAAAGCAGAGGATGCAAGTCTTGCAAAGACAAGTTTTCTTCACAATATGTCGCATGACATCCGTACACCTATGAATGCAGTTCTTGGCTATGCACAGCTTATGAAGGATGAATTAAAAGGAAAAGGGATGCCTGAAACATTAGAACATCTGGAAAAACTGCAGCAGTCTGGAAACCTTCTTTTGTCAATCTTGAACAATGTACTTGACATGGCTCGAATTGAGAGCGGACGGATGGAGATTGATGAGAGCTATACTCAAATTGAAGGTATTCAGCAGAATTTGTTTGAAATATTTGATGATGAAGCAAAGAAAAAGAATATTGCATTTAATTACAATATGAATGTAGAGCATGATCATGTACTGACAGATATTACCAAGGTAAAAGAAATCTTTGTAAATATCATTAGTAATGCCATAAAATATACTCCAGCTGGCGGTTCTGTTATGGTAAACATAGATGAATTGCCATGCAATGAGTCTGGATATATGATAGTGAGGACTATGATCAGCGATACCGGAATAGGTATGAGTCAGGAATATTTGACAAAGATTTTCGATGCATTCACACGTGAGCAGAACACCACAAAGAGCAAAATCGCAGGAACCGGACTTGGAATGTCAATAGTAAAGAAATATGTTGATTTGCTTGGTGGAACAATAGATGTAGAAAGTGAGCTAGGAAAGGGCAGCACTTTTACAGTTACATTAAAGCATAGGATAGCGGATGAAAGCTGTTATGCAAAAAAGCATGTTGAAGAGCTAGGGACAGGCAGCGAAATTCTTAATGGCAAAAATATCCTTTTAGCAGAGGACAATGATTTAAATGCTGAGATTGCAGAAACAATACTTGAGCGTGTTGGTCTAAAAATAGAACGTGTAGAGGATGGCATCCAGTGTGTAAACAAAGTAGAGAAAATGCCAGTGGGCACATACGATATGATACTAATGGATATTCAGATGCCTAAAATGGATGGCTATAAAGCAACACAAAAAATTAGACACCTGCCAGATAAGGATAAGGCATGTATACCTATCATTGCAATGACAGCAAGTGCCTTTGAAGAAGATAAGAGAGAGGCTATTGCAGCTGGGATGAATGGTCATATAGCAAAGCCAATCGACGTGAATGAATTGATGGCGATATTAGTGAAAAACACCAGATAGTGAAAAAGTAGAAAGATATACACTGGCAGTGAATGCAATAAATAGGTTTTAAGTCGTAACCAGAATCAATAGTTTCCTTATTTTGAATTTTTATATGTTTGACTATGAAGTATAATCAAAATGTCAAGCAAGAAAAATTCAGATAAGGAGACTTTTTCTCTGCCGAAGACAGTTTCGTTTTTTGGAACACAAAAAGCTTTACAAAAACTGGTGGACATGCGTGGTGAAAAACAGTATAATGAGGCAAATAAAGAGTGGCTTTTAACTCCAATAACCTTAGCAGAAGGGGGATTAAGGAAATGTGGATATTTTATGCAATAGGATCTTCATTTTTTGCAGGAATAACAGCGATCCTTGCAAAATGCGGAATTAAAAAGACAGATTCGAATGTGGCAACAGCAATACGAACTGTAGTTGTATTGTTGTTTTCATGGCTCATGGTATTGATTACAGGAACATGGGGAGGAATAAGACAGATTGACGGCAGGACGCTTCTATTTCTGATTTTATCAGGATTAGCTACAGGTGCATCGTGGTTATGCTATTTTCATGCCCTTCAAAAAGGGGATATCAACAAGGTTGTTCCCATTGATAAATCAAGTACCGTGTTGTCTATTCTTCTGGCATTCATTTTCCTTCATGAAGGTATTTCTGGGAAAAAAATAATATTTGTGCTGCTTATTGGAATAGGAACCATGATGATGATTACCAAAAAAGACATAAAAACAGATTCTGAAAAAAAGAGTGGAGGATGGCTGATCTATGCGGTGCTGTCAGCAGTATTTGCAAGTCTGACTTCTATTTTGGGGAAGATTGGAATTGAAGGTATTGATTCTAATCTCGGCACAGCAATCCGCACCACAGTAGTGTTGCTTATGGCATGGCTCATGGTGTTTGTTACACAAAAACAGAAAGAAATAAATAAGATAGAGAAGAAAGAATTATGCTTTATTTGTTTGTCAGGGTTGGCAACTGGAGCGTCGTGGCTCTTTTATTATCGGGCGTTACAAGAAGGACCAGCAAGTGTAGTAGTGCCGATTGATAAGCTTAGTATGTTGGTAACGATTGCATTCTCGTGGATTGTATTTCACGAAAAACTGACAAAGAAATCGGCAGTCGGTGTTTTACTTATTACGGCAGGG
>ERZ791834.1128-NODE-1128-length-13838-cov-3.86164_pt1 | contig 13838 bp, 13 predicted proteins | sample MGYA00510293_ERZ791834 | MGnify/ENA primary metagenome ERZ791834 (study PRJEB30046, sample SAMN00715253) | human gut metagenome | study: EMG produced TPA metagenomics assembly of the A metagenome-wide association study of gut microbiota in type 2...
ATAAGATTGAAGCAATTTATATGATTCCGGGGTGGACTCATAATATTATAAATTTAAGTGAAACAGAAAATTTAGTTACAGTAATGACATGCAATGAAATTTTTAATCCGGAAAAGCCGGATACATTCTTTGAAGCAGTATAAGGAGGAAGTCAGGAGATGAGAGAAATCAAAACGGATTATTCAGAAATTAAGTTTGAAGATAATGGGAAAGTAAAATTACTAATTATTGTTGGTACACGTCCAGAAATTATTCGCCTGGCAGCAGTTATCAATAAATGTCGTAAATATTTTGATGTTGTATTAGCACATACAGGTCAGAATTATGATTATAATTTGAATGGTATTTTTTTTGAAAACCTTAAAATTGCGAACCCAGAAGTATATATGGATGCAGTTGGAGATGATTTAGGAGCAACAGTTGGAAATATTATTAATTGTTCTTATAAATTAATGAAGCAAATTAAGCCAGACGCTTTATTGATTTTAGGAGATACCAATAGTTGTTTGTCTGCAATTGCAGCTAAGCGATTACATATTCCGATTTTTCATATGGAAGCAGGGAATAGATGCAAAGATGAATGCCTTCCAGAAGAAACGAATCGTAGGATTGTAGATATTATTTCGGATGTTAACCTTGCATATTCTGAACATGCAAGAAAATATTTGCATGAATGTGGATTGCCAAAGGAACGTGTATATGTGACTGGTTCTCCGATGGCAGAGGTGCTTCATCAAAATCTCCCGGAGATTGAGAATTCTGATATATTGGATAAATTGGGATTAGAGCCGCAGAAATATATTTTGTTGTCTGCTCATAGAGAAGAGAATATTGATACAGAGAAAAATTTTATGTCACTCTTCACTGCAATCAATAAAATGGCAGAAAAATATAATATGTCTATATTATATTCTTGCCACCCACGATCAAGAAATCGTTTGGCTTCATCCGGATTTAAGCTGGATGAAAGGGTTATTCAACATGAGCCTTTAGGATTCCATGACTACAATCATTTACAGATGAATGCGTTTGCAGTAGTATCTGATTCCGGAACACTTCCAGAAGAAAGTAGTTTCTTTACAAGTGTGGGACATACATTCCCGGCAGTTTGTATTAGAACCTCAACGGAACGTCCGGAAGCACTTGATAAGGCCTGCTTTGTACTTGCAGGTATTGATGAAAAAAGTCTTCTGCAGGCAGTTGATACAGCAGTTCAGATGAACTTGGCTGGAGATTATGGGATTCCAGTACCGGATTATGTAGAAGAAAATGTAAGTTCAAAAGTTGTAAAGATTATCCAGAGTTATACAGGTGTTGTGAACAAAATGGTTTGGAGAAAGTTTTAGGATGCAAAAAATAGAAAGAATAAAAATAGTCGGTGTTGATATATCAGTAGTAAATTTTGATTCAGCTCAAAAATATTTATTTGATAATTTTGACTCGGCAAGAGGAAAATATATTTGTGCTGCGAACGTACATACAACAGTTACAGCACATGAAGATAAAGATTACAGAAAAGTTCAAAATTCTTCTTTTATGACACTTCCGGATGGCAAACCATTATCAGTGGTTGGAAAAAAGCGTGGAAAAAGTTCAATGGGAAGAGTAACAGGGCCAGATTTTCTTGAAGAGGTGTTAAGAAGAACAGAAAATACAGAGATGAAACACTATTTTTATGGCACTACACAAGAAAATTTAGATAAATTTATTTCTGTAGTAAAAGAGTCATATCCGAATTTAAAAATTGTAGGTGTAGAACCTTCTGTATTCAGACCTCTTTCCGAACAAGAAGAAGACGAATTGCTTGAAAGAATTAATAAATCTGAAGCAGACTTTGTTTGGATAGCTTTAGGCGCACCAAGACAGGAAATATTTTGCAATAAATTATCAGGAGAATCCAATGCGCTATGGGTGGCAGTAGGAGGTGCGTTGAATGTAATCTCTGGTGTTATTCCAAGAGCGCCACAATGGATGCAAGATCATGGACTTGAATGGTTTTATCGTTTTATGAAGGAACCGAAAAGACTTTTTAAAAGATATTTTGTAACAAATAGCAAATTTTTATGGTATTTGTTTAGAGATAAAGGTGTAGATTGATGAAAAAAAAGGTGTGTATGGTAGTACCTAGTTTTTCTGCAAAGGGCGGAATTGCTACGGTTGTAAGCGGTTATAAAGGATCTGAGTTAGAAAAACAGTATAGTATAAAATATATTGAATCTTATTGTGATGGGAATAAGGTAAAAAAAATGTGCAAGGCTATAGGAGCATATTTTTCTTTTTTAAAAGAAATGCTTATAAATAAGCCGGATCTCGTTCATATACATTCATCATTTGGGGGGAGTTTTTATAGAAAATTACCGTTTGTTTATATGGCTAATTTTTTCAATGTTCCTGTAATTAACCATATTCATGGTTCGGAAATTGCAAGTTTATATATTAATGCAAGCACGAAGAAAAAACAATTAGTAGAAAAATGTTTTGATAAATGCCGATATTTGGTGGTACTTTCAGAAGAATGGAAGAATAATTTAGATGTTGTAAAAACAAAAACACGGAAAATTGTAATAGAAAATTATAGTACTATACATAAGGAGTGTTTGCAAAGAAAAAATCATCAAGATAAAATTATTCTTTTTTTAGGGTTTATTACTAAGCTTAAAGGTTGTTTTGATATCCCAGATGTTGCAAAAAAAGTTATTGAGCAGAATCCTAATGTGAGATTTATTTTAGCTGGAAGTGGAGAGGTTGAGAATCTAAGATATATTATCGAGGAAAAAGGAATCTCTAAATTCTTTTCATTTCCAGGTTGGGTAAAAATGGAAGAAAAGGAACAGCTTCTTAAAAATTCCGATATTTTCTTATTACCTTCCTATACAGAAGCAATGCCTATGTCTATTTTGGAAGCTATGGGGTATGGCTTACCTATAGTTGCCACTAATGTTGGAGGAATTCCACAACTTGTGGAAGAAGGCCAAAATGGATATATGGCAGAACCAGGAAATATAGATGGTTTTGTCAAAGCAATATTGAAACTTATTAGCAGTGATGAATTAATTTATGATATGGGAAGAGTAGGTATTGAAAAAGCGGAAAAAAATTATTCCTTAGAAAAACATATAGAAAAAATATGTGCATTATATGAGACTGTTTGTGGAGTGTGAGTTAGAATGAATAAAATTGGAGACATCATATACAAAATAGAAGAATTTGTACGAAAAGTATTCTATAAAGCTTTTCGAGAAAGTGTAATCAAATGTTCTTTCGGAAGTTGTGGTAAAAATGTGCATATTGCAGAAAAAAGTGACATTAAGGGAAATGCAAATATTTTTATTGGAAATAATGTTGCAATTGGTCCTCGGAGTTTATTATGGACAACAGGTGCAAAAATTTTTATAAAAGATAAAGTGATTGTTGGTCCGGGGCTAAGCATTATTACCGGAGATCATAAAATAGATATTGTAGGAAAGTATATGGCGGATGTTACGATGGATGAGAAAGATAAAGAAGATGATCAGGATGTTACAATAGAAAAAGATGTGTGGATTGGAGCAAATGTAACAATTCTTAAAGGAGTGACTATAGCAGAAGGTTGCGTAATAGGTGGGGGAGCAGTAGTAACAAAAAGTACAAAGCCTTATGGGATTTATGTGGGAATACCAGCCAAATATTGTAGAAGCAGATTTTCAGAAGAAGAAATAATGGAGCATAAAAAACGATTGAAGATAAGGAAATAGTAAATTATGTTTAAAATCAAGCCGTATAATACATTAGTGTGTTTGATAGCAATTTATATGTTTACAACATTGACATATACGTTGTGGCCTGTAAGTTCGCCAAATAAAATTGTAGGATTTTTAATATTTTTTAATGTTGTATGGATTTATTGTAAGCATTTAACAAAAAAGAAAACTATTATTTTATGTATTACTACATTTATTGTGGGATTTTCTTTTGTTAATTCATCGAATCCATTTAGATATGTATCAGATGCAATATATTTATTGATTTCCATTTTACTCTTAATGGAAATTGATAATGACTTTTCAAAAAATAAATTGTTATGCGCATTAAGAGAATCTGAAAAACTTATAAAATGGATTGTAATATTATGTGATATAGTTCTTTGTATAGGTTTTTTGGATGCTAGATGCTACGATTCATCACAATGGGATGGATCATATTTTATAGGTTATACTAATGCAAGTCATACGATGGCTTCAGGAGCTTGTCTACTATTAGTTTTTACATTATATATAATTAGGAATAAAAAAAATATAATGTCCTTTATATATTTTGTTCCTAGTATAATTGCAATTTTAAAAAGTGGTGCTAGGACATTCTTGATTCCAATTGTTATTGTATGTTTTTTCTTTTATGCATATCATATTAAAAATTTTTCAATTAAGTTATTAGTGCTTCCAATTGGAATTATTTGTGCTACGTATGTTTTCTTAAATTCGTCAATGATAGAAAAATTTTCTTTTTCAGTAAACAATCAATATACAGATATGAATTTTTTAGGAAGACTTACTAATGGAAGGACAGCCTTTTGGCTAGTTGATTTATTGGCATTTGGGAATTATAACATAATACAAAAGTTAATAGGGAATGGATTTCAATATGTTTATATGGTAAACGAAAGAAACTTTGATTTGGCAATTTGGGCACATAATGACTTTATAAATTGTTTACTAAGTGTAGGAATTATTGGAACGGTTATATATGTATATATGCTATATAGAATTGGGAAAAAAATCGTAAAGATGTCCAAAAAAGATATTATGATAAAAACTTTGTTAATTTTATATATTTTACTTCCAGCATTTTTGAATGGATTTTATACATATCAACATTATTTTTATAGTTTTATTATTCTAGTAATTTTATATGAGAAGTATTATTGTGAAATGAGGAGAAGAATATGAAAAAAATAGGAATTGTTACTTTTTTTAAAGCAAATAATTATGGGGTATGCTTGCAGGCAATCGCAACTTCGGAATTTTTAAAAAGACAAGGGTATGAGGTTGATATAATTAATTACATTAATCCTTATGAACATAGGATATTTAAATGGTCTTATAAAGAAAATGACAAAATAATAGGTTATGTTACATCTTTCATGAAAAACATATTACTTGGTAAGAAAAGATATTATAATAAGGGATTTAAAAATGTAGAAAATTATTATCACTTAACAGAACATTGTGTAACAAAGGTAGAACAAGTACAGGATATGAAGTATGATATTTTAATAGCTGGAAGTGATCAGATTTGGAATCCACTAATAACTGGGGAAATAGATCCTGTTTTTTTATTGCAATTTGGAAAAGCAGAAAGACGTATTTCAGTTGCATCAAGCTTGGGAAGCAAAGAACCTACAGAAACGGAAAAGAATATTTTTAAAGAAGCCTTTAAAAAGTTTTCTTATATTAGTGTGCGTGAACAATATGCTAAAAAGTGTTTACAAGATTTGACAGATAAGAATATAAAAGTGTTGATGGATCCGACTTTTTTGTTTAATAAAAACGAATGGATAGATTTGTTGGGCCGAAAATCCAAGGCATTTGACATAAAAGAAAAATATATATTGACATACTTTATTTCTTCCCAAAAATCAAGTTACCAGGATAGAGTGCTGGAATATTCAAAAAAATTTAATTGTCCTGTGTGGTCTATACAATTTACAAATTATACTTGGAAAGTAACAAATAGGAAAATAATGGGGGCATCTATAGAAGATTTTATTGCATTATTTATGAATGCACAGTTAATTCTTACGGATTCATTTCATGGAACGGCTTTTTCTATTAATTTAAATCGAAATTTTGTACCATTTAAGCATTCTGAGAATCCATTACGTATCGTTAATTTACTACAAAATTTGGGAATTGCGGAACGATTAGATATGCCGGCAGAAAAATATAAGGTAATCAATTATGATGAAGTAAATAAAAAGTTAGAAATTTTGCGTGAGGACTCTAAGGAATGGTTATTAAATGCAGTAGAGTTTGAATAATGCAAAATCGAGGGTAAGAATATGAAAAATGTTAGTATGATATCAAAGAATAGTTGTACAGGTTGCTCTGCTTGTATAGCGGTTTGTCCACAAAAATGCATAGAAATGCAAATGGATGAAGAACAGTTTAATTATCCTAAAATAGATGTAAAAAAATGTATAGATTGTGGATTATGTTTAAAAACATGTCCGGTAGATACTCCAACACAATTGTATAATAATCTTGAAGCATATGCGGCAACTGGGAAAAATGAAGCAATAGTAGAAAAAAGTTCATCAGGTGGAGCGTTTGTTTTATGTGCTCAGTATGTTATTGAGAAATTGAATGGATATGTTTGTGGAGCAGTATTAGAAGATGGGTTAAGTTTAAAACATAAGATAGTGAACATTATGGATGATGTTCAGAAGATGCAAGGGTCTAAATATATTCAAAGTGACATGGGGAATTGTTTTGAGGTAATTGTTAACTTACTAAATGCAGGAGAATATGTACTATTTAGTGGAACACCTTGTCAAGTTGCAGGTTTGCGGAACATAGTAAAAAAAGGGGAAGATCATCTTTTTACATTAGATTTAATTTGCCATGGTGTGCCCAGTGCTTATGCTTTTTCAGATTACATGAAAAAAATGTACGGAGAAGAAGAGTATGTAGACTTTACATTTAGACAGAAGAATAAATATCTGTTAATTTCTTTTTCTTATTCTTATTTTCGTAAAAATAATAATGAGAAAAAGAATATTCAAAGAAAACAAGACTTCCATAAGTTGATAGAGGCTTTTGAAGATCCTTTTTATCAGTCATTCATTGAAGGTAATAATTATAGAGAATCATGTTATAAATGCAAATATGCACAAGCAAGACGATGTGGTGATATAACAATAGGCGATTGTGCTAATAGTAATTCGTATAAAAGTTTATTGGGAAGATCATTATCTTCTATAATTGTTAATACTGAACAGGGAAGAGAATTATGGAATGGTGTCAAAGAACAGTTTGAATATGTAATTGCTGATTATGAAAAAGAAGTCGAATTAAATAAACAATTACATGAATCAGTTAAACGTCCAAAAAAAAGGGATAATTTTTATTATGACTTGAAAGTGATGGGTAACGATGAATTTAAAGAAAAATATTGTTCGAATAGGGGATTAAAAGAAAAAATCAAGCATTTTATATTATGGCATATTCCTGTCAGAACAAGAATTAAATTAAAAAAAATAATGGGGCGGGTTTAATGAAAAATAAAAAAAATAATATAAAGGCGCAAGACAAAGTTCTTTTTAGTAATACTATTTTTTTGTATATTTTAACTTTTTCATCGCAGTTTTTTAGCTTTCTTACAGTGCCGTATTTGACTAGGGTGTTGGGACCTTCGGTTTATGGGAAAGTAGGAATTGCAGTAGCATATATGGCATATGTTCAAATTATATTAGATTTTGGTTTTATTTTGTCAGCAACACAAAAAGTAGTTGAAAATAGAGAGGATAAAGATAAGTTAGGTAAAATAATAACTGGAGTAACATGTGTTAAATTAACTTTAAGTATAATTCTTACTATTGCCTTTGGTTGCTTTGTGTCTGTGAGTGAAAGCATGAAACAGGATGCAATTTTTTATCTTTTATATATGGTTTCGACTGTAGCGAACGCTTTAATGCCAGATTTTTTCTATCGTGGAATAGAAAAAATGAAAATTATAACCGTAAGAACATTTATTATAAAAGGTGTTGCGACACTAGGAACATTTATTTTTGTTAAAGAAGCTACAGATTATTGGATGATCCCTCTTTTTGTAATGTTAGGAAATAGCGTTGCCGTTTTTGTAATGTTCCGTGATATGGCACAAAATTATCAAGTTAAATTTCAGCGTATGAATTTTAGATTTATAAAGAATTTAGTAAAAGATTCGGCATTATTTTTTGTATCCCGTGCTGCTTCTACGGCATATCAAGCTGTTAATACTATTATTTTAAGTTTTGTTTACGGATCTTCACCATTGGTTGGATATTATACTTCAGCCGATAAATTAATTTCATTAGGAAAAACTGCAAGTAGTCCTATAGCAGATAGTTTATATCCGTATATGATTAAACAAAAAAATTATAGGCTAGTAAAGAAAATTTTGTTGATTTTTATGCCGATAATTACTATAGGGGTTACTGTGGTATTTGTACTGGCGGAACCGATATGTATTTGGTTGTTTGGTGCAGAATATGCAGAGGCAGGTGATGTTTTGAGATGTCTATTGCCTATTTTATGGGTTATTTTACCAACATACATTCTTTGTTTCCCTGTAATGGTTCCGTTAGGCTTGTCAAAGTGGGCTAATATGTCTAATGTTGTAGGGATGATAATACAAATTTTGGGGCTTGTTGTACTAATTATTTTAGGGAAATTAAGTATATACACATTATGTTTATTGTCGTCAACAACAGAGGTACTGGTATTTTTATTTAGATTAATAGTTGTTATATTTCATAAAAGATTTGCAGAAGTGAAAGAGACAAGGAGTTAGAAAAAAAGTATTATTTACTTGGTACAATATATGAAAATGTCAGTAACTGTATAAATGAAATAGTGCTAGAAAAAAATGTAGAAATGATGCAACAAGTAGAGTATAATATAAGTAGTGATAGTTTAGCTATATTATACTTATTTTGAGGCGATTTGCTGTGGGTGTTTTATTTGCATGAAAGAACGTGGTTGAAAAATTAGTGATTTTCCATATATACTACATGCTTGATGTAATGAATTTTTTTATTTATCGACTTTTCGTAGAATACTTTCTTAGTTTTTGTATAATGATGATTTTGTTTTGGAGAGCATCGGACCGATGGATGGGGGTGATTCATTTAGAAAAATTAATGGGAGATGGGGGATGTAGTGGAATTGTTTATTCTGTACAAAATGAGAAAAAATATAGATTTTTGAAAACTAAAAAAGGGCGGAGTTATGAAAATATCATTAGTTATTATGGTGGCTGGTTTAGGATCGCTTTGATGGTGGAATTAAACAGATTGCAGCGGTAAGAGCAAACGGGGAAATCATCATGGATTATTCGATTCATGATGCGATTGAAGCAGGATTTAATAAGATTGTTTTTATTATTCGGAAAGATATTGAAGAAGCTTTCCAGAAAGCAATTGGAAATCGAATTGAAAAAATCTGTCAAAGTCTGGGAGTAGAAGTTGATTATGCGTATCAGGAATTAAAAAATATCCCATCAAACGTAGAATTTCCAGACGGGAGAACAAAACCATGGGGGACAGGGCATGCAGTTCTTGCCTGTAAGCAAATCCTTCAGGAACCTTTTGCAGTTGTGAATGCAGATGATTATTATGGAAAAGAAGCATTTGTAAAAATTCATAAATTTTTAGAACAGTACACACCAGAACGCGCAAACCAATTTTGTATGGCAGGGTTTATTTTGAAGAACACATTAAGTGAAAATGGTGCTGTTACAAGAGGGATTTGTGAATTAAATGAACAAGGAAAGTTAAAGACAGTCCATGAAACTTCTAATATTGTAAAGAGTGAGAAAGGTGCAGCAGTTGCACAGGGAGAAAATATGATGGAGATTAATCCAGAATCTTATGCTTCAATGAATATGTGGGGATTAACGCCCGAATTTATAGACTTGTTAGAAAAAGGCTTTCAGGATTTTTTTGATCAAATGGGAGAGAAAGATGTTTTGAAAGAAGAATATTTACTGCCGATTTATATCGATCAATTATTGCAGAAGAAAGAGATTTCTGTTGAAGTGCTGGAGTCTCATGATAAATGGTTCGGGGTAACTTATCAGAAAGATAAAGAAGTTGTGAAGCAATCTTTTGAAAAATTAGTGAAAGATGGGATCTATCAGAGAGAATTATTTGCGGATTTGTCCGACGAAAAGTAAAGGAAAGAAATATGTTGGAAATGATAAAAAGCATTCTTACCCATGTATTAACTGCGCTTTATCAACCATTCGGTTTTGCAGTGCTTCTTGCAATCCTTTTTATGTTTGTTTATCTGACGGCAGAAGAGCAGGGGTGGAAAGTCCTTTTTAGAAAATGGTGTTTGTCATTTAAAAACAATAAATATTTTAGACGTCTGTTCTATCTTTCTTTTTATTCAGGAATGATTTTGTTTCAGACTCTATTAAATCGGAATATGTGGGCCAATCCACTGTCTAATGTCATGGGGAGTTGGGGACTATATAACGAAAATGGAGAGTTTACTACAGAAGCTATTGAGAATTTTATTTTGTTTATTCCTTTTACGATATTGCTTTTATGGGCGTTGGGTGAGACGCGTTGGAAAGAATTGGGAAAATGCAGGCAAGTTCTTTGGAAAGCTGTGAAAATTGTATTTTTGTTCTCTCTTTCTATAGAATTTACACAACTTTTTCTGCGCCTGGGAACTTTCCAATTATCAGATTTGGCTTACAATACATTGGGAGGTCTTGTCGGCGGTTTTATATATTGGGTTTGTGCGAAAGGCAAAAATAAGAAGCATGGGATGAGTTAAGTATTTTTCCTGTTTTTTAGGAAATTTTCTTGTTCTTTATCCGAAATTTGACGGTCATAATATGTTGGTTTGCAAATAGCAGAGAAAATAAAAAATAAAAAGCAAGTTCCTAGAAGAAAGAGAAGTAAATACATTGTAATCGCCTCCTTGAAAATTCACATAAATTTTGTGTATACAGTAGTTAGGTGTTTTACAGAAATAGAAAAATGGTTTCTACTTATATATGTATGTGAAAATAGAAAAAATATGCATATGAGATATGATGTGACTGACAGTGATTTGCTGACTTAGATTAAGAATTTTAATTTTTAGAATCTATCGATAATTGACCATAATCATGATTCCCTTAAAATGTATTTACACTTCGTTCTGAACTGTCGAAAATCGAAAAGTGTGTAGACTATACTGTGTTTTTCATGACTTACTTATACTACGGACTTTTTTCAACCTCCTTTAAAAATGTATTTTAGTTGTGTATTAGATTGGAATCTGCTATGATGATTTCATAGAATTCCTCTGGCAAATGGAGGAGTATTATGAGAAGAAAACATGGTTTAAAGGAACTTACGATCAAAGATAATTTCATGTTTGATGCAGTGATGATGGATGAAAATGACTGCAAGGGACTTTTAGAAAGAGTTCTGGAGATACCAATCGAAAGAGTGAAAGTCAGCCGGGAGAAGAGTATCGTATATCATCCGGAATATAAAGGTGTCCGATTGGATGTCTATGCAAAAGATGAGTGTCAAAGTCATTATAATGTAGAGATGGAAGTAAAAAGAAAGTCAGCACTTGGGAAGAGAAGCCGTTACTATCAGAGCCAGATGAGTATGGAACTGTTACTATCAGGAGAAGATTATTCAGAACTTCCAGACAGCTATGTCATTTTCATCTGTGATTTTGATCCGTTTGACGAAGAAAAGTATCGGTATACATTTGAGATGAACTGCAAAGAGTCTGAGTAGACCAATCTGAAAGATGGAAGGACTATCGTATTTTTGAACACACATGGAAAGAATGAAAGTGAAGTTCCAAAAGAACTGGTAACATTTCTAAAGTATGTAAAGGCAGACCTTGCAGGAAGTGAGGAAGCATTTGATGATTCCTACGTGGAACAGCTGCAGAATTTTATCCGTAAGATCAAGGGAAGCCGAGAAATGGAGGAGCGCTTTATGATTTTTGAAGAGATGCTGAAAGAAGAGCGTGCAGAAGGATTTGCAAAAGGACGTGAGGAAGGACGTGAAGAAGGACTTCAAGAAGGGCGAAGTACTTTGAAAGAAACTCTGCTCTTGTTTTTGCAAAAGTTCGGAGACGTTCCGGATGAGGTTTTGGAGCAGATTCAGACCCAGCAGGATATGGAAGTGTTGAAGAATTGGATGCAGACAGCCTTTCAGTCAAAGACGTTGGAAGAGTTTGTACAGAAGATGTAAGAAAAATCTATTTCTGATCGATGATCAGATCTAAATCTTCGGAGGTTTCACTGTTCTTGTGAAATCTCCGAGATAGGAAACAAGTCAATGCCGTTTCAGGCAAATATTCAAGAATAGACAGAGGAATTCTAGATAATAGATGAAGTGGAAGAGAAAGTTTTGGGGAAATTGTACAATTACTTTATATGGAAACTTCCATATTTTTTGTAGCAGCCTTCCGGTAGATGTGGTATGATAAATTTATATTTTACATAGGAAGGAGGGGTATGTTTCCAATTTGGATTCATACAAAAGAAGAAGTGAAACGTTTATTGATTTTAGGTGCCGGCGGTTTTGGCCACATGATCCAGGAAACAGCAAGATTGTTGGGGTACGAAGAGGTTGTGTTTTTAGATGATGCCGTAAAGGGAGCGGATGTAATTGGAAAGTGCTGTGACTATAAGGCATTTTTAAATGAGTACGATACGGCAGTGGCAGCTCTGGGAGACAGCGGAATGCGGCTATACTGGACAGAGCAATTGATGGAAGCGGGCTACCAAGTTCCGGCGATCATTCATCCGTCAGCGGTCGTTAGTCCTAGTGCGGTGATCGGCAATGGAAGTTTTATTATGCAGAGTGCGATTGTCAATACCAATACAGTTGTGGAACATGGTGTGCTTGTCAACAGTGGGGCAGTTGTAGATCATAATTCTCATGTTGGATGTGGAGCACATATCGGACTGGGCAGTGTCGTAAAGGCGAACTGTGTAATCCCTTCCAGAAAGAAGGTTGAAGAGGGAGAAGTGATCTTCTCTACGAGAAGAAAGATTGATGGTGTGACAAGCAGAAATCTGGAAGATGCACTGTATGCGTTTGGGTTCGGTCTTCAGTGCAGCTATGTGAAGCCGTTTGGAGAGGGACATATTAACGAGACGTATGCGGTCTATATGCCGACGGAGGAGGGCGATGAGTTTGCCTATATTCTTCAGCGGGTGAATAATAATGTCTTCAAAGATCCGGCAGGTGTGATGGAGAACATCTTCGGAGTGACAGAATATCTAAGAAATGTCATTCGAGAGGAAGGTGGAGATCCGGACAGAGAGACACTTTCCTGCATTAAGACAAAGAATGGATGTACCTATTTCGAGGATAATGAGGGACAGCCGTGGAGATGTTATAATTATATTTCGAATTCGGTATGTTATCAGCTTGTAGAGGATCCGGAGCAGTTCTATCAGTCTGGAAATAGTTTTGGACACTTCTTAAAACAGCTTGGAAATTATCCGGCATCCAGCTTAAAGGAGACAATCCCAGATTTCCACAATACGGTGAAACGGTTTGAAAATTTGGAGAAAGCTTTGAAGCGAGATATCAAAAACAGGGCGATCACTTGCAGACCGGAGATTGCGTTTGCCCTTGATAGAAAGCAAGATTGTAAGGTGTTAGTAGAACAGCAGGAGAATGGAACGCTGCCGCTTCGAGTGACACACAATGATACGAAGCTGAACAATATTTTGTTTGATGCAGAGACTGGAAAGGGACTTTGTATCATTGATCTGGATACGATCATGCCAGGGCTTGCTGCAAACGATTTCGGAGATTCCATCCGGTTTGGTGCGGCGACAGCGGAGGAAGATGAGCGAGATCTGGATAAGATGCATTTTGATATCTCTTTATATGAGCTGTATGTGAAAGGATATTTGGAGGCGACAAGAGATGTGTTGACACCGGAAGAAGTCGAGAGTCTTCCATGGGGAGCGCGTCTGATGACGTTTGAGTGTGGAATTCGGTTCCTGACAGATTATCTGGAAGGAGACACTTACTTTAAGACGGCTTATCCAGAACACAACCTTGTCCGTGCGCGGACGCAGTTCCGTCTGGTGGATGAGATGGAGCAGCAATTTGC
>ERZ791834.1131-NODE-1131-length-13776-cov-5.6372_pt1 | contig 13776 bp, 15 predicted proteins | sample MGYA00510293_ERZ791834 | MGnify/ENA primary metagenome ERZ791834 (study PRJEB30046, sample SAMN00715253) | human gut metagenome | study: EMG produced TPA metagenomics assembly of the A metagenome-wide association study of gut microbiota in type 2...
GGCGAAGGAATTGCTTAAACTAATCAAATGCGAATTTTTGAAATTGAAACGGAAGCCATTGGTATTTATTTCCCTACTGCTTTCTGTTTTCATGCCATTGGCTTACGCTTTCTTTCTGGCAGATGTAAACACTGATGTGGATGCTGTAAATGGAATGATGGCCAGCCTGTTCCAGCTCAGTGCATATTTGCTTTTGATGCCGCTCCTTGTGATACTGGCTTCCAATCTGCTGTTTGAGGAGCTGGACAATGACACACTGAAAAACCTTGTTACCGTACCGGTAAATAGAACCAAGCTGGTGCTGTCCAAGATGCTGGTTTTACTGTTGTTTGCCGTTGGCTTTATGGCAGTTGGAGGATTGGTAAATCTTGCGGTTTTGCTGTTTCAGGGCTGGGAGCCGGTTGGGTTTTGGACCTTGTTGGGCGTTGGGATAGAAGAAGGGCTGATTATGTGGGTAGGCGCACTTCCATGTATTCTGCTCGTTGTTCTTCTTAATAAAAACTATATCGTGTCGGTCGTGATTACCTTTTTCTATACGACTGCAAATTATATCCTTTCGATGAGCGATGCGTTCCTCACACAGCCTTTTGGTTTGAATATCGGAACCCTGTTTCCGGGACCGCTGGCTTTCCGCTGGACATTCCAATTTTATGACCAAAGCCAGACCAGTGCGGAATTGGCAGACTTGTTGGAACGGATCAGTCCGTATTTCCTGAATGGTGTTCAGGTGTTCGGGGTGATTATTGTGGAAGCCATTGTATTTCTTGCGCTGATTGCGATGGTTTATCGGCGTCAGGAAATCTAAGGGGGTGTAATTATGTGGAATTTATTAAAAGCAGAATTGCTCAAGCTACGCCGGTGCCAAATCCTTTGGGTAGGGCTGGTGGCGCTTGCACTCTGTCCGTTGGTGCAATATGGAAGCCAACTGATTGTGGAGGCGGAGTACCGAAATCCAAACTATGATTTTTCCACTCTGTTTGAGAATGTTGTCTGGGGCAATACGCAGATGTTTTTTCCGATTTCTCTGGTGATGATTGGCAGCTGGCTGATTGACAGAGAATCCACCTATGATACGCTGAAAAACATCATGACAATTCCTGTTTCCATGCCCAAAATGCTGAGCGCCAAACTCTTTTGGGTCGGGATTTTTGCAGTCCTGCTGGGAATCTACAGCGTTGGCGTTACCTTGATTACCGGGTTGACAGTTGGATTATCGGGACTGACAGCGGAAGTGTTTTTTCATGGAGGTACACAGATCGTGTTGGCAGCTCTGACGACCTATTTGGTCTGTATGCCGCTGATCTTGATTTTTGGGCAGATCCGAGGGGCATATCTGGGCGGTTCCATTCTGGCGTTCTTCCTTGGATATAGCATACTGTTCTTCAAAGGCGGTATCCTTGCCAGCATCTATCCGTTTTCTGCTGCACTGATTTTAGTGGGCTTTGACATGAGTGGATATGCCGGAACAACCACAGCCCCGAATCCTTTGCTGGCAGTCATTGGGGTTGGCATCATGGTTCTCTGGGCTGTGCTTTTATTAGTGGTGTCCGGTAACAAAAAAGAAATGAAACCCCGTAAACAGGCAAATGCCAAGGGAAGAGGAAGGCGTGCTGTACGCAGGAAAGGAAGGTGATAGCTGTGAAGAAGATAGTTCTATCATTATGCTTGATACTGTTGGGGGCTTCTGTACTTTCCGGTTGTACAAAAGATGAAGTTCTCGATCAGTATAACAATATCGTTCAGTCTGCTGGTTCCATAGCACTTACCGGAAATTTATCTTTACAAGGCACGAAAGAAAAAGGGATCGATGATTATACAGGAACTTATACGGCTGATTATGAGAATTTTTCAGATACAGAGTATTTGTTCGGAGGAACTTCCATAAAGAGAGAAGCAGGTAAGGAGCTGTCTATTGACTGCACTTTGGAGGTTACGGAAGGTACTGCAAAAGTATTTTGGATTTCTGGATCGGATGAAGCAGTCACTTTGATTGAAGCAACCGGAACTTATAGTGACACAATTACACTCCCTGAAGGTGGGAATTATATTGGTATTGAAGGTGAGAATTTCACTGGATGCATTGAATTAAATGCTAAATAACATTTTGCAGTATGATAGGGGGTGAACCCCAATGCTCTGAGTGAAATTTCTTAGATCTCTGAAGCCACGAAATGATATAAGTATAAATGTATTTGTGACATTTGGATGGAGTGGGAATTTTTATTTCCATTGTGTGCTATGGGGCATCTTGTATTTTCTCAAATATTTATATTTCAAGAAAGGATATAGCATAGTGAAGCAGATACATTTCCATGCGCCTATGGAGCGGCGGCTTTGAGAAAATCAGAGCCGCCGTTTCTATTTGCTTTTCCAACGATGCTCATACAATCAGGAGGGCGGTATATAGGAGGACACTGCCATGTCAATTGTTCCCGAAATATATCACTTTCCTTTTCTCTTTCAGCCGCTTTGTTATCTGCTTTCTTTCTGTATCAAGTGCTGGCAATCATAGAAAAAGATTTCTTCCTGCGTCTGTTTCGTCAGTTGAGCAAGAGTCGCCGCAAGGAAGCAGCTATATAAAAATATTGTCTGCTCTGGACAGAGAACAAATAAGTTTCTCCATAGTCCGCACTTGAAAATATTCGTCTGTGGTGCTTAGTGAGCCAAACTTTTCTTCGGTCAAGTATTCAAGGGAGATTTCCGTTTCTGCCTCACCGTGAGCATATGGCTAGTGTCAAAGGACGCATGGCGAATAATAATCCGGCAATAGATATTATGGGTATAGCGGATATGTTCTTGATAGGTTTTGTATTTAGTCATGGAAAAGCTATCTTGCTTCGATTATGGGAAAGGACGGCAGCACTCCTTGCTATTGTTCTTACCAATATTGAATTTTATATTTTATTTTGCGTATATCTGATGTTTTTGATAAATAAATTTTCCTATAACAACTAACAAAATTGTGAGTGTCAAATATGCAATAGGAGCAATCTGATAATTTGTAAAATATTTTCCCAAAACGCTAATGAGCCGATTATCCCACACTTCCCATGTAAACAACAGATTTGTCGGTAGTAAATCATATATATGTGAAACAATTCGGAATTGATACGGTATATCGCAGCTTTACTAAGCAGGAAATCTGAAAAAGTTTCCTATCCTAGTGTCTGTGAAGAAAGTATCGGGGACTATGGATTTTGCAGAAATGTGCGTTACAGGTAGCAAGATAAAAAGCTGTGAAAATTTTATATATAACTTGTCATTTTTCTTGTCAAGTTTATATGATATAATACGGTTCGGAGGGAAATTATATGGAACAGAGCAGACTATTTAAGATAGTGTATCACTTATTAGAAAATGGAAAATCTACTGCCCCTGAACTTGCAGAAAAATTTGAGGTTTCCGTACGCACAATTTACCGAGATTTAGATGCTATTAGTGCAACTGGTATTCCTATTTATGCCACACAGGGAAAAGGCGGCGGCATATCATTTCTTTTTCTTACTTTGATAGTAAAGGCTTTTGGTTGAAGCGCTCTGTCAAACCTATAAAATTGATTTTCAAGAGCAAAGATTGGTATTTATATAGTTTTTGTTTATTGAGAAATGATTATCGTTTTTTTAAATTGACCCGTATGAAAGACTTAGTTATCTCTGCTGAAACATTTATACAGAAAATTTCAAATATACCTAAAATTAAAGCAGAAATTCAGAAACATAATACGGTTTCTGTAAATTTGAAATTTTCTCCACAAGTAGCTTTTCGTGTATATGATGAATTTACCGACAGTGTTACAACAGACTGTGAGAATAATCTCTATGTAACAGCTAACTTACCTGATAATGAAATCATGTATAGTTATCTACTTACATTTGGCGATTGCGTAGAGGTACTTACCCCAAAATATGTTCGTGAAGGAATAATGAAAAAACTGAACTTAATTTTGAAAAAATATAAAACTTGACAAACGGTGTCATCTTTCTTGTGATATACTCCTTTTAGATTAAGGAGGTATTTTGATGAAATATGAATGGAAAAAGCAAGAGAAAGAATTTTATGGAGCGAAAAAATCTCCGGCATTAGTAACTGTTCCGGCACAGAATTATATTATGATAGGCGGAAAAGGAAATCCAAACGATGTTGATTTTTCAAATCGTGTTTCGGTCCTGTACTCTTTGGCATATGCAATTAAAATGGCATATAAGACTACTGCCATACAAAATGAATTTAACAATTTTACAGTTTTTCCTTTAGAAGGAATTTGGCAGAAAATTGAAGAAACAGTACTGGTCAAAGAAAATTTGGGATATACCATTATGATACGACAGCCAGACTTTATTTGTGAAGATATGGTAAAAGCTGCATTGGAACAAGTAAAAGTCAAGAAACCCAATCCTCTATTTGATGAGATTAGCTTTGGCACAATGAATGATGGAAAGTGTGTGGAAATATTGCATATAGGCGCCTTTGATGATGAACCTATTTCCTTTGAGAAAATGGAAAAATTTATGCTAGCTAATAATTTAGAACGCACAAATAACTACCATAGAGAAATTTATTTGAACAATGCTAACCGGATAGAAATAAGCAAAATCAAAACTATTTTACGGTATTCAGTCAGTTAGTTCATCTCTATAGACTGCCCAACGGATAATTAAAAACCGTTGTTTAGACTGCAATATATTCACACTCCGAAATAGAATATAGAAATCTGAATAGATCTCTTGATTTTTTGCACCCCAAAGACAGCTCTGGGAAATGCTACTCTAAAGCTACTACAATGGATTTTGCAGAAATGTGCATCATAGAGTTTGAAGAGGAACTCTGGCACACGAAAATTTTCTTTCACTTTTTAGGTTGATGAAATATAATGAGATATGAAAAATTGAAGTTTCTAATACTCGATTTCAAACAATCATTTTTATATAGTTGAAATTATGGAGGGCAAAAATGAATGATTTTTTACGAATATGTTTTAATATAATTGCACGAGTTAGACAACTGAATATGCCCATGGTCAGATGAGGAAACCGATGTATTGAGCTTAGAGCAATCATGCGTCGGTTTTTCTTTTGAAGAAGCACAGGAACAAGCCGAAAAAGAAGCGAGATATGGAAAGATAAAGTTTTTAATACCAATGAGGGTAGTCAGGCAAAAACAGAGTATCCTTGTCTAATAAGGATAGAAAACATAGGTGAAGTATGGTAAAATGGGATAACAAACTTGAAGTTGTGGAGGAAGTCGAATGAATATAGAAGCATTTTGGGAAGCCGTTATAGAGCAAAAAGCAGATGTTTTACGAACATTTTTTCACAAAGATGCGTATATAAATTGGCATTGCTCTAATGAACATTTTTCTGTAGAAGAATACATTCAAGCTAACTGTGAATATCCAGGTGAATGGTACGGAATGATTGAGCGAACGGAATCTGTAGGTGACTTAACGATACTTGTGGGGAATATCCTATCAAAAGACAAGAGTTTGTCATTACATGTTGTGTCTTTTATTAGAACAAGAGATAATAAAATAATTTCAATGGATGAATATTATGGTGATGATGGATTGCCTCCGCAATGGAGAATTGAGAAAAATATTGGAATACCAATTAAATAAAATCCTGGATTGGAGAGTAATAAAAGTATGGAAGAAAATAAAACAACAATAGTACAAAAAACTGTTAAATCAGGTATTACATTTGGTAGTGCTTTAGCTATGGTCATAAGTTATACAACATGGAAATCAGTTGGGTGGGCAATTTTTCATGGCTTGCTTAGTTGGGTATATGTAATTTACTTTGTTTTACGCTATTAAAATCCAGTTTGTTTGTGTTTTGATGAATAACTTGAACTTAGGTGTTTTATGAAAATAGTTCTTTTGTATGGTATGATATAAATTATGCCATTACCAACATGAAAAATTGAATAAAGTATAAGAAAGACTGTTGATTTCAAACAAGAAGTCGATTACCTTTTTTTGTAGAAATGCAGGTAATTATCAGTTAATGGTAGTTCCAAGATTGAACGCGGCATGAATTATCCTACTTTTGATACGTTGGAAAAGATAATGGACGTGCTAGTTGTAACACCAAATGAATTATTGTCGGGAGAATGGAAATATATTGATCACACCGAGCCATATATTATGGATATTATCAAACGGGAACAGGACTTTAATGTTTCTTTAGATTATCTGTCTGAAAATGAATTTTTCAAAGATGAAGGTCCATAAGGAAATGTGAAGTTTAGACCGATACAGCGAACAACCGAAAGAATACAAATATTACGACCCTTGTGATGATTGGATATTCCGTCAATTTGAGGATATTGATAACAGAAACAATATTTCAGACACTTCGCCACAATTAGACTTCAATGAAATGGGCTATGAAGATTATCTAAAGGCAAAAAGGAATAAAGGACTTTGATTTCCTCTTGTAAGAAAGATAAAGAAAAAGTGTGTTGCTATGCTTTATATTTTTTATCTTAAACGGAAAAATGAATGGCAGATAGAATAATTGTAGGGTTTGAATAACAATGTTATAATATGAATGAAGGCAGGGGCGGATGTCCTGCCTATTAAAATATCAAAAGTACAATCGTAAGATTGATATAATAGAAGAACTGGGGAGTGGAATGTTTGAAACGGGAAGAGATTTATGAATATGTGAAGAAACAATACGGAACAGTTCCAGAATATCTTTGGAAGGGATCACCGGAAAGTGCAGTCCTTCGGCACAAGAATGGAAAATGGTATGCGGTGTTGATGCAGGTTGAAAAATCCAGACTGGGATTAGAAGGAGATACGAAAGTAGATATTGTCGATGTAAAGTGTAATCCGGATATGGTCGGATTGTTGACACAGACTTATGGATTTTTACCGGGATATCATATGAATAAGAAATACTGGATCACCATGCTGTTGGACGGAACCGTAAGCGAAGCGAAAATCTTAGACTTTTTGGATATGAGTTATGATTTGATTGATGGGAAAATATAATAAAAGATATTAGAGATGTAACAGAACAGCCTGCTTATAAAGTGTTTGCGGTCATATCAAAACACTATGCAGAAGATAAATATTCCAATCTTGCAAAAAGGACAAGAGTTTTGATTTGAAAGAATATTATTTTTCAGAAACAAGAGAAAATATGATAGATAGAGACAGGTTATAGTATTTCCTAAAATACAGCAAATTTGAAAGGGGAAAAATTAAATGAAATACATATTTTTGCATGGTCTGGGACAAGCTCCTTCGGACTGGAAAGCTACAGTTAAAAGATTAAATTTTGGGAGGGATATAGACTGTCCTGATTTATCCGACTGGCTTTCCGGAAAAGAAGCCAGTTATTTGAATTTATATCATGCACTTGTGAATTATTGTGAACAGCAAGAAGAACCGCTGCATTTATGTGGTCTTTCATTGGGTGGAATCCTTGCTTTGCATTATGCATTAGAACATGCGGAGAAAGTAGCCTCTATGGTCTTAATTGGTACGCAATATATTATGCCCAAGAAGTTATTGAAATTTCAGAATATGATATTTCACCTTATGCCAAACAAGAGCTTCCGTAAGATAGGATTTGGGAAAAAGGATTTTATCAGTCTATCCAAATCCATGATGGATTTAGATTTTCAAAAAGATTTAGAAAAAATAAATTGCAGGGTACTTGTGTTATGTGGCGAAAAGGATAAGGTAAATATGTCTGCTACCATAGAATTGAAACAGCAGATCAATCATGCAGAATTAAAGATTATTCCTCACGCCGGTCATGAAATAAATAAAGATAATCCGGTTGAATTAGGAAAGATTCTCAGTAATTTTTATAGATGTGAATGATGTTAAATTGAAACAGGCGGATAAGAATGTAGAGGTTCAGTAATGAATTTGACGTTGGAGGTATTCTATATATGGATGAGAGAGAAAAAATGATCCGATTATGGTTTTCCATGTGGCTGGAAAAGAAGGATTTGGGAATTGATGATATTTTTTTAGAAAACGTGATTTATACAGAAAGTTGGGGACCATGTTATCGCAATCGTGAAATAGTAAAACATTGGTTTCAGGAATGGAATACGAGAGGAAGCGTAATCGCGTGGGACATCAAACAGTTTTTTCATAAAGGAAATCAGACAGCTGTTGAATGGTATTTTAAAAATATTATGGATAATGGAGACATCGAAGAATTTGATGGAATCTCTTTAATTGAATGGTCAGCGGAGAATAGAATCCAATCCTTGAGGGAGTTCGGTTGCAATCTTCATAACTATAATCCGTACCAAAATAGTGGTATGCCTCAATTTAAAGAAGAAAAAATTAATTGGTTCTAAATTTTAAGCAAGCGGTATAAAGTGATCTTAGTAAGCGAGGAGAAGATGTGTGGTGACATGCATCTTCTTTTGTGTTAGAAGAGATTTTTAAGATTTCAAAAAGAAAATCATAATTTTTCCGATATGTAACATTTCTAGGACATTTCTGTTGTAAAATAAGAATCAAAATTATAGCAAAATTGTCGTAAAGGATGAAAAGAATGAAACAAATTTTAATTGTAGAAGATGATGAACTTTTGAATAAAATGTTAGTTTACAACCTACAGTCAGAATCTTATGGGATTGTTTCTGTGGAAACGGTAAAAGAAGCTGTGGAAGTACTAAAAAGTCAGCAGTTTGATCTGGTACTATTGGATATTAACCTTCCGGATGGAAATGGATATGCGATTGCAAAAACAATCCAGGAAAAATATAGTGATACCATTGTAATATTTCTAACCGCAAATGATAGGGAAAGTGATGAGATTCGGGGATATGAACTTGGAGCAGTAGATTATATTACAAAACCTTTTTCTATCCATTCCTTACAGAGAAAAGTAGAAAATGTACTGCGTATGATGCGGCATCATGTATCTATGCAGGATGTCTTTGACGATGGCAGATTGTTTTTAAATTTTGCAGCGCAGACGGCTATGCTCAATGGGAACCTATTAACATTATCTACTTTGGAATTCCGGATACTGAACCTGTTCTGTCAGAACCGCAATCGTGTATTAACAAGAAAACAATTGCTAGAAAAAGTATGGGACTGTACAGAGAATTATGTAGACGAGCATACGTTGACTACAACATTAAGCCGTATTCGGGGAAAGATTGAGACAAACGGAACAGTATATATCAAAACCGTCTATGGCATGGGATATAAATGGACCGGAGGTGAACCTGTATGATAGGAAGAAAACTTTCTGTAAAAAGGATGTTTTTATGGATGACTGCCGGAATGGCATTTTCAATGACAGCGATCATATTGGTCGCATTCTTTCTGACCAAAAATATTGTAGTGTTATGGGTTGGGATGGCTTTGATAGTCTGTGCAATACTGTGGATGCTTTTTATGATACAACAGTTGGGAATAAGACTGTCAAATTTTACTTCTGAATTGTGCCAGATTCTTGATAACATGATGAATCGTAGTCAAGAACCTGAAAATGCATCAGACAAAGAAACGATTTTTGCCCGTATCCATCATCGCCTGGTACGTCTGTATAACATCTTGCAGGAAAGTAACCGGAAGGTAGAAGCAGAACGTCAGGAATTACAGTCGTTGGTGTCAGATATTTCCCATCAGGTCAGAACTCCGGTAAGCAACATGAAGATGATTGTGGATACACTTTTGACAAAAACTCTGGAAGAACAGGAGAGAAATGAGTTTCTTAAAAGCGTAAGAGGACAGATCAATAAACTGGATTTTTTAATACAGGCATTAGTCAAAACCTCCCGTTTGGAAACCGGAGTGATACAATTAGAAAAAGAAGAGCATTTCTTATATGATACTTTGGCTCAGGCTATGAGTGGAATCTTATATTCTGCAAAACAAAAAAAGATCCATGTATCGGTGAAATGTCCAGAGGATCTGTGCGTATCTCATGACAGTAAATGGACTGAAGAAGCAATTTTTAATCTATTGGACAATGCAGTAAAATATACCCCGACAGGTGGACATGTAAATGTGTCGGTAGCGCAATGGGAAATGTATGTAGAAATAAAAGTATCTGATACCGGAAAAGGAATTTCAGAAAGCAATCAGGCATCTATTTTCAAGAGATTTTACCGGGAAGAAGAGATTCATAATCAGCCAAGGGTTGGAATTGGTCTTTATTTGACAAGGAAAATTGTGACACAGCAGGGCGGTTATGTTACTGTGGAATCACAGGTGGGAAAGGGATCTGCATTTTCTATTTTTCTGCCAAGATAAATAAAAGACAAGTTTTTTGAAATGTCCGAGAAAAGGAACAAAATTCAAGCTAAAATTCCTTGAATTTTGTTCCTTTTCTCGGACATTTCTGAGACATTTATATTTTATAATAGAGCTATCATAAAAAAGGTAGAAAGGAGTTTATAAAATATGAGTATTTTACAGACAATCGATTTAAAGAAATATTATGGCACAGAGCCCAATATTACAAAGGCATTAGACGGTGTTAATTTTTCAGTAGAAGAAGGAGAATTTGTAGCGGTAGTAGGAACTTCAGGTTCTGGAAAATCCACGATGCTCCATATAATGGGAGGTTTGGACACTCCTACCAGTGGAAAGGTTATTGTACGCGGAGAAGAGCTAGCAAAGAAGAACGACGAAGAGCTGACGATTTTCAGGAGAAGAAATATTGGTTTCATTTTTCAAAATTATAATCTGGTTCCGATTTTGAATGTTTATGAGAATATTGTCCTTCCGGTAGAACTGGATGGAGATACGGTTGATCAGGGATTTATGGACGAGGTGGTTCATATGCTGGCTCTGGAAGATAAACTAAAGAATATGCCGAATAGTCTTTCAGGAGGACAACAGCAGAGAGTTGCGATTGCAAGGGCTTTAGTTGCAAAGCCTGCGATTGTGCTTGCCGATGAACCTACAGGGAACCTCGACTCGAAAACCAGTGCAGATGTTATGGGATTGATCAAACGGACCAGTTATGAATTTCACCAGACGGTGGTAATGATTACACATAACAATGAGATCGCCCGGCTTGCAGACCGGATTGTCCGGATTGAGGATGGTAGGATCGTGGAATAAGGAGGTGGCAGGCTATGACTTGGCCTTTTGAAAATAATACAAATGGAATTGTCAAGAATCTGGCGAAGAGAAATTTAAAAAGCGAAAAACGAAGAAATATCATGGTAATAATATCAGTAGTTTTAGCCGCTTTTTTAATCAGTCTTTCTGGTTTGGTTGGAGTTTCACTGATGCAAACAGAAAAGAAGAAAGTGATAGATACTTACGAGGCAACTTATGTACAGGTTGATGAGGCACATATAGAAGAGTTAAAACAGGTAACGGAATTTGCACGTGTGGGAGAATACTATATGTATGGAGAGGAAGTTTCTACACAGGGATTTAAGGGATTTTTTGCTTATACGGATAAGGAAACCCTGTATATGGCGCGTTCCCAGATGAAATTGGCAGATGGAGACTTGCCGGAAGAGAAAAATGAAATTGTAATAAGTAAAGAATGGCTTTCAAAATTTTTCCCAGACTGTCATATAGGTGATTCAGTCCCATTGGATACGGAAAGTTTTTCAGGTGAGTATACTATTTCAGGTATTTTAGATACAACAGGGCAAGAGAAACAAAATATGTACTCTTTTCTTATCTCAAAAGAGATGTTGGAGCAGTGCAAGAAGTATGAATCCGATGGATACTTTGCCTATATACATTTGGATAATGTAGAGCGGTTAGACGGAGAACTTATTAAATCATACGTTCAAAAGATCAAAGAGGAGTTGCAGATACCTGGAGTTGGATTTCATGATGCTTATTTCCGTTATATCGACGGAGAAATTTCCATGGAGAACGTTTTATTGCTTATGGCCTTTGCCGGTATTGTTTTGGTAGGTGGCTGTGTTGTAATTCAAAGTATTTTCCGTATTTCCATTATTGATAAAATAAAAAGTTATGGTCAACTCCGGACTGTTGGTGCTACCAAAAAGCAGATTATGCGTATTGTAAAAAAAGAGGGACACTCTTTGGGATGGAAGGGTATGTCTATCGGGATTTTGCTTGGTTTAGGAGTGACACTTTTGTTATTTCCCAAAGGCTTTTCTCTTCCTGGATATCTTTTAGTGATTGGATGTACCGTATTGATCTGCTGGACAATGATTTGTCTGTCTATCCGAAAGCCTGTGAAATTAGCCGCAGATATCTCACCGGTTGAAGCAGTTCGTTTTACTTCGCATCAAAAAAAGATAAAGAACCGAACAAAGAGAAAAAGGATTAGTTCCCGTTCTCTCGGAATGCTGAACTTTCGTAGGGATTGGAAGAAAACAGTCAGTATTGTGTTTTCTCTAAGTTTGGGCGGGATTCTGCTTTTGGCTGTTAGTTCTTTGCTGATTCTGCAATCTCCAGAAAAACTGGCAAGACAGTATTTTAAAAATGGGGATTATAAGATTTATATGGATTCGGATCAGGAACATATTGATCTTCTCAAACAGGGAAATCCATTGAATAAAAAATTGAAACAGGAAATCCTGGATATTGATGGAGTGGAAGAGATTCTGGTCACAAGGAAATCAGCAGGTTTTGAAGCTACTTCCCATGGAATTACTGAGCATGGTACTTGTGATATGATCACTAAAGAAAATAGGGAACTTCTGGCACAGGCTATTGTAGAGGGAAGTATGCCTGATAACAATGGCATTTTATTGCCATACGAATATCGTGGTTTTGATGGGAAAGAAAAATTGGGAGAAACCATAGAACTTTCATTAGGAGAGAAAACAATTCCTGTAACCATATCTGGTTTTTATAATCTGCAAAAAATTATTTTTGCCAGTGGACATGGTTCAATCGGAGTGGACGGACCAATGATGTTTTTGCCGGAAAAACTGTTTCAGGAATTAATACCAGATGTAACTAATTTTGATTACTCCTGGGACATTGTCTGTGATTCGGATAAATTGGAAAAAGTGGGAAAAGCTTTGGAGAATCTTGTTGTTTCGCATACTGATACTGGTTTAGATACCTTTGAGGATCGAGTAGATAGTTTTGGGTATATGAATGTAGTATATGGCATAATGCAGGTGATTTCATGGTTCATCTTTTTGTTTGGTGTGATTAATCTTATCAATACAACACTTTCCAATCAATATTCGCGCAGACAAGAAAATAGTGTGCTGTGTTCTGTCGGATTAGCTCCGAAACAATTGACACAAATGGCTGTATGGGAAGGAATGGGGTATGTAGTTAGCAGTATTTTGCTTATGCTTGCCATAGGACTGCCAATTACTCTTCTGGTATGGAGGAAATTTAGTATTAGTTCTTACGCTGGACGAATCCTTCCTTACGAATTTCCATGGTTGCAGATGGGAGTATATGTAGTAGTACTTGTGACAGTAGAGTTCATTTTGTCTGTTTGGACAATCCGCAGGCAGAAAAAACAATCCCTGATTGAACAAATGCGGGCAATGGAATAAGAGAAAAATGCTTTTGCTGAAAAGTGTGGAACATTTTGGCAAAAGCATTTTTTTATGGAAAAAACACAATAAAAATCTGATTATCCGCTAAAACACAGTATCTATCAGCATTTTCAAGGAAACAAACACATCAATTTACTACTTATTTACTACTAACGAATGAGCCTTGATACGCAAGTTTTCCTAGATATGCAAAGATATGGTACAGCACATCAGTATTGAAACAAGAAAAAATTGAATAACTTATAGACTATGGAACGCCTAACATGACGTTCCTTTTCTATTTCCAGCCGTTCTTATTGGACGGCTATTTTATTACCC
>ERZ791834.1132-NODE-1132-length-13775-cov-29.9199_pt1 | contig 13775 bp, 10 predicted proteins | sample MGYA00510293_ERZ791834 | MGnify/ENA primary metagenome ERZ791834 (study PRJEB30046, sample SAMN00715253) | human gut metagenome | study: EMG produced TPA metagenomics assembly of the A metagenome-wide association study of gut microbiota in type 2...
AAATGGCTGCAATCACAAAAGGATTCAGCATCACGATAAAAAACAAGAGCACACTCAGCGCGATTAATAGAAAATTCGCTTTTTGTTTGCCAAAATAGTAATACAAAAGGAGCAAAAAGAGAACCATCAAGACAACAAATCTGGAAAAATCGATTGATAAAATGGTGATCGCTGCTAATGTTAACAAAACGGCTTCAACGAAAATAAAAATTTGTATTTTCCACATAGTCTACCTCATCTTTTCCTATTTTATCAAATTTTTCCTCATTTGACTTCCGTCTGTGGTTGGATAATACGAAGAGCAAAAAAACACCCAAAAGATAGAAATCCTTTGGGTGTCCTTAGTATCGGAATGAATTGTTATTAAATAAGTTCTTTCCGATAACGGTTGTCTAGAGGCATTATTTATACATGAATGCCCAGTAATAGTTACCGTCGCCATTGATGACTGCTGCTACCGCACCTTCTGTGGCATTTGGATCGAGCATTAATTCTCTCAATCCACTGTTATACCATTTCGTTGCGACTGTTGTTGCATTGTCTTCACGGCGAGCTACAAAACCTGTGCTATCGTACTGACGTGAAATAGTATGGGCTTTTGGTAAGGCACGTGAGTTGTAGACATCATCTGACCAAGTCAATTCTTTTAAGCCTTGTGCTTTTCGCAATTCGTTAATCTTAGCAAATGCTTCTTTCGCTTTATCTAACTCGATATAGTTTGTATTGTCTGTTGCTTCTACACGATAAACGAATTTCACATAGCCAAACTCAACATCTTTGTAGTTCTTGTCATCTACTCCACTCTTCAAGTTAGCGATTAAAACATAGTCTTTAGCCCATGGGTTTTCTTTAGATTGCTCAAAGAGTTCTGGGTCCTCGATTTCCCATTCTACTTTGGCATCCCAGCCAGCATTGTCAATAAATTTAGGATTCATTTTCTTAATGACATAGTCCTTAAATTCATCCACATTCTTAAATGGAAGAGCTTGACCTGCTTTAGCTGTTTCTACAAGGTTTGTAGAGTAGAGCTTCACGCTTGAGTCTCGATCGCTATAGGCATATTCATCATCTTTGGCATCTTCGTGGAATTTTGGATCGATTTCAGGATCTTTCGGATCTGTCATTCCATAAAGTTTCCATTTATCTCCATTCCATTTCCAATAAGCAGAGTAACCAGTTGCTTCCGTATCAGAAGGAACGTAGTAATAGTGAGTCGACCCGTCAAAGTAGTAGTTCTTATCTCGACGCAAAGCTGCTGATCCAGGTTTGCCAGGAGGATAGACTATCTTTGGTGCTCGTCCATTTGGAGCCCATGGAAGATGTTCTAATCCTTCTGCTGGTGTCTCAACGTATGGAGGAATTTGGTTTTCACTAGGTTGATCTGTTGATACCAAACCATCATTTCCAGGCACTTCAGGTTGCACCTGTTCTTCTGGTTTTGGTTCACTTGGATTTTCTGGGGTTGGTGCGAAAGGATCAAACTCTCCATCTGCTCCTACAAATGGAGGATTTTCTGGGAAGATCAAGTTCCCGTGATCTTCTGGTGTAGATGGTTCTGATGGGTTGACTGGTTGATCGGGTTTATCGCTTGGATCTGGCTCGTCGGGTGTTGGAGTTGGATCCGGAGTCGGTGTTGGAGTTGGATCTGGAGTATCAGGATTTTCCGTCGAATTCTTCACAAATACCCATTTACCATTCTTATAGTAGTAATAATCCCCATTATCTAATACATAATAATGGTAGCCATTTTCATATACATAATGAGGGTCATTGGCAAGGTTATTAGTAGAGTTATTCCGATTAGTTAAAGGCTTCCACTCACCATTGCGGTAGATCCGGTAAGTCCCATCACTCATCCGATAATAATGATTGCCATTCCAATAAATGTAGTTTACATCATTTTCCAAGGAATAACCATAGTTCCAACCATTATAGCCATAATAATTATTCCAGCTAGGATAACCATAGTTATAGCCATAATAATAGTTCCAATTTGGATATCCATAGCCATAACTATAGGTCCATGAATTATAGCCATTATAACCGTTCCAATTATTGTAACCATAGTTATAATAGTTTGAACGATAAGGGGAGGTATTCCATCCTCTATTTTCTGCAGCTACTTTTGTTGCTATAAATGCCGGGACAATCATAGCTGTTGCTAAGATTGCTCGACTAACCACTCTATATTTTCTGTCCATTTAAATAATCTCCATTGGGAAAGTATAGGCGAAAGATACATCAACTATGTGCACATATTTCAAAAGTCATTCTACCTCCCTGTTTCTTAGTTCACGATATTTATCTCCACCAGTTGTCAAGGCCTATTCAACTAGTAGAAAAAAATCTATTCGTTTACCAATTTCCTATCAAAGCAGGTCTGAACGACATTTTTACTCTTTGATCTCCTTTCACGCAGATTATAGCATGTGGGCTAAAACAAAGGCAAATAATTTGATATTCAATCTATTTTCAACTTCAAATTACCTTATGTTTAATTGACTATTTTATTTTACCGGACTTGAAACCCCTTGTTTGTTAAGGGATTCACATAATCTATTCATCTGTAGAAAAATAGTTTCTTGAAGCGACCTCAAAGTTTTTCCCTCTACAGGGAAATAAAAAAATCACGACATAGCAACAAAAAAATACAAAAAGACTCAGAAATTCATCTGAGTCTTAGACTGATTTATTAATCTCCACCAGTTGCACTACTGCTGGAGCTTTCTGTATCTGATCGTTCAGCAGAGGATGAACTAGATGCATCTGAACTTGATGAGGCTTTCGTACTTGAAGAAGCCGTCACTTTAGGCTCATATACAGTCAAAACAATTCGTGTTCGGTTAATATCCACCGTACTCGAAACTTCTGGAGTTTGACTGACAATTTGACCGGCAGAAACAACTACCCCATCAGGGAGATGTTCCGTTTTTCTTAATTCGATATTGGCTTCTTTAATACCATAGATCTCAATCAAATTACTTCTAGCAAAATCATAAGTTGATCCAACATAGTTTGGCATTTCAATTGAAGTCGTTTCTTTCGCTACTTTCAAAACAATCTTGGTTTTTGAATTCAGAGAATATTGCTCTCCTGGAGCTGGGGTTTGTTCAAGAACTGTCCCTGCAGCATAATCGAAGGTCTCAACTTCTTCAATCGTGATCATTTTGCTTGATACTTTATAAGTATTTTTCAGATCTTCCTCTGCTTTAGCTCGTGTTTCTCCTACATAGTTTGGCATTTCAAAACTATTTGGACCTTTTGAAACAATCAAATCAATGCGACTTTGTTCTTTCTTTTGAGCACCTGCATTTGGATTGGTCCGAATGACATAGCCTTCTGCAACCGAATCACTGTACTCTTCTTTCTCTTCACCGACTTGAAGGTCTTGTCCCTCAATAACCGCTCTAGCTTCGGCAATGGTTTTGCCGGAAACATCTGGAACTGTTTTATTGGCTGGGCTCATATACAACAAGAAAGTAAAGGCTGCAAGAACTAGGGCAATGGCAAAAAACAAGACCTTGTAGCGCGCCCGCAAGCGTCTTCTTGGCTTTTTACTTGGTGCCATTGTCTGCTGGTCAGATAATGGTCGATTAGGATCTACCGAACTGATTTCACTGCGTACCTCAGAGATTGGAACAGGAGCCGTCTTTGGAGTTGGACTCACTTTTGGAAGAGTCTTTGTATCAGCTTTCGATTGATCTTCAAAAATCAGTTTTTTCTCATTTCTTCTCTCGTAGGACAAGCAACTTGAAAGGTCCACATACATCTCTGCCACTGATTTATAGCGATCCGTCAGTTTTTTAGCTGTCGCTTTGATCACCACATTTTCTAAAGCTTGTGGAACATTCTTATTCTCTTCCCGAATAGATGGGAGTGGCTTTTGAAAATGCTGCAAAGCGATTGTAACTGCACTATCTCCATCATAAGGAATGTGTCCTGTCAACATCTCATAGAAAATGATCCCCATCGCGTAGATGTCACTTTGCACCGTAGCTTTTGAACCGCGCGCCTGCTCAGGGGACAAATAATGAACCGACCCCAACATCGAGTTGGTCTGAGTCAAACTAGTCTCTGCGAAGGCCACTGCAATCCCAAAGTCTGAAACTTTTGCTGTTCCATCTGGTGTCAAGAGAACATTCTGTGGTTTTAAATCTCTATGGATAATGCCACGCGTATGGGCAAGACGCATAGCTAGAAGGATCTGCCCCATCAAACGAACAGCTTCTTCATTTGATAAAGGAGCATTTTCTTTGATATAGCGTTTCAAGTCTAAACCTGCAACATATTCCATTGCAAGGTATTGTTGTCCTTCTTCTTCGCCAATGTCTGTAATCCGAACGATATTTGGATGGTCCAGCTCTGCCATCGCCTTTGCTTCACGCTGAAAACGCGCAACTGCAATGGGATCCGTCTGGTAATTCGTACGCAGTACCTTGACTGCAACTTCTTCCCCATCCAAAATCAAATCACGCGCAAGATAAACATCTGCCATCCCGCCGCGTCCAATTTGTTGGATGATTTTATATCGCCCGGCAAAAATTTTGCCGATTTGAATCATGCTGCGTCCTCCTCAGTAAAGTGGAGCAGTACAACGGTGATATTATCCAAGCCTCCAGCATTATTGGCAAAACGAATCAAGGTTTGAGCTTTTTCTTCCAGTGAAACATCACTCAAGACAATGTCTCTGATTTCATCTGGGCCAATCATATTGGTTAAACCGTCACTATTGATCAAAATATAATCATCTGCTTCAACCGTCACCAAACCATAATCCGGCTCTAACTCATCTTTTTGACCAATGGACTGAGTGATGATGTTACGTTGAGGATGATGGGCAGCTTCTTCCTCTGTAATTTGACCAGCTCGCAAAAGAGCATTTACAAGAGAATGGTCACTGGTCAACTGCTGGTATTCGCCCTGACGAATGAGGCCAATCCGTGAATCCCCAACGTGGGCATAAATCACTTGTCCTTCTACAAAAGCCAAGGCTTCTAGTGTCGTTCCCATTCCTTTGTGCTCATCATCTTGCCCAGCCAAATGAATCCGACGATTCACAGCTTCTAAATGTTCTGCAAACCATTCCCGTACTTGATTAACCGTCTCGATCTCAGAAGAAACCCAAGCCGCACCTAGGTCTGTGACTGCCATTTCACTAGCAATATTTCCGGCACGGTGTCCTCCCATACCATCAGCAAGTAAAACCATAGATTTTCCTGCCTTGTTTTTATATTGATTTGCATAGTCTTGGTTATTTGTCCGTCTTTGACCTACATCGGTTAAGATAGTCATATCCATACTGTCAGTTTCCTCCTGATATTATGAGATTCTCTTAAAACGACTAATAAAGAAGCCGTCGCTTCCATATAATTCGGGTGTAATAAGGATACAATCATTTTTAAGAATATCTTTTCTTTCGTGATCCAATGGGACTTGTTCGAAATTTGGATGGTTTTTCAAAAATTGGTCCACCACTTCAAAATTCTCTTTGCCCATAATTGTACACGTACTGTACACTATTATACCACCTTTACGCACACTTTGACAAACACTATCCAGGATTGCCAATTGAATAGCTTGTAAAGATACAAAATCTGCACTCTCTTTATTGTACTTGATATCAGGCTTTCTCCGTATCAAACCAATCCCTGAACAAGGCGCATCCACCAAAATTTTATCGAAAGCATCAGGTCCAAATGTTTCAAAGACTTTTGTCGCATCTAACTTCTTTGTCAAAATTTTGTCCGCAACATGGAGCCGATTAGCATTTTCTTGAATCAATTTGAGCTTATGGTCATAGAGATCCAAGGCTGTGACTTTCCCAGTTGTGAGATAAGAAGCCAGGTGGGTCGTCTTTCCACCTGGCGCCGCACAGGCATCTAAAACACACTCATCTCCTTGCAAATCCAAAGCTGGTGCCACCAATTGGCTGGACTCGTCTTGAATAGTAATGCGCCCTTCTTTAAACAAGGAATGCGCCGCAAAATGTCCCTGCTCTTTCACGAGAGCGGACGAAGCAAGTAGAGAGGAGGTTGCTTCGAGTAGCTGAGCCAACTCTTCTTTTTCGTCCAGATCAATCACACGAATACTGGATTTATTACGCTGATAGAGACTCTTAAAAATAGCGCAAGCACGTTCTTCACCGTATTCTTCGATCAATGCTTTGACCAACCATACAGGTAGGGAATACTCTACCGAATAACGTTTGTTCTTTCGCTTGATCGTATCAACAGCTGGTAGCCCCTCGCGGAGGAGCTTTCTAAGAATAGCATTGACAAACTTCTCACTGCCTTCTTTACGACGTTTTGCTATCTGGACAGCTTCATTGACGATGGCATGATCGGGAATGCGGTCTAAATAGACAAGTTGATACAAACTCATCATCAAAAGATAATAGAGCCAAGGATCTAATTTCGTCCGGTCTTCAATCACGTGGGCGAGATACCACTCGAGTGTTATCTTTCGTGCTACAGTACCGTAAACAACTTCCGTAACAAAGCTTCTATCTTTATCTGAAAGTTGAGAGTGTTCTAACGCTTGATTTAGGGCAATATTAGAATAAGCTCCCTGCTCAAAAACCTCTTCTAGCACTCGAACAATCTGTTCACGCGCATTCATTTGTTTAACTTCCAAAGTGATCTCCTACTTTCAATTGACGGCCAGCGCCATTCAAAAAGTCTGTGATGGACATTTTTGGTTTTCCTGCCGGCTGCACAACTTTGAGGGACAGCGCGCCTTCTCCTGCAGCGACCACCAACTCTTTTTTGGTCAAAGCAATCACTTCTCCTGGATTTCCATTTCCTTCGCATAGCTCTGCTTCATAAACTTTAAAGCGCTGACCATTTAATAACGTATGAGCAACTGGCCAAGGATTCATCCCTCGGATCTGATTAAAGACTTGGCGATTGGTTTTGGTCCAGTCCAAAACCTCTTCTTCCGGTAAAATATTCGGTGAAAATGTGACCAAACTTGGATCTTGTGGACTTGGCTTGATCTCCCCTGCCAGGTAAGCTGGCAAAGTATCTAGGAGTAAGTCACGTCCAAGGACAGCCAATTTTTCAAACAAAGTTCCCACATTGTCCTCATCTAAAATTGGGAGAGAACGAGCTGCAATCATGTCTCCGGCATCCATTTCCTTGACCATTTCCATAATTGTAACTCCAGCTTCTTCATCACCATTGATCAGGGCATAGTGAATGGGAGCCCCACCTCTATATTTAGGCAATAAAGACGCGTGGACATTCACCGCAAATTGGAAGTTCTCCAACAATTTTGTCGGTAAAAATTGTCCAAAAGCAGCGGTCACAATTCCATCTGCATCTAGGGATAAGAGAGTTTCCATTTCTGGACTACCCGATAATTTCTCTGGCTGAAGAACCGGTAGTTGATGTTCCAAAGCTACCTGCTTCACTGGGGTCATTCGAATCTCTTTTTTGCGACCTACTTTGCGGTCTGGTTGCGTCACAACTGCCAAAATTTCATAGCGCGAATCTGCTGCTAACAATCCCTTTAAAACCGTCGCTGAAAAATCAGGCGTTCCCATAAATATTAATTTTGTCATTTCTTTCTTCCTTACATAAAACTTTGAGGTTCATTATCAATACTGACACGTAAATCTTGGTTGCCTCTTTCTTGTGTAAATTCTAAGATTTGATTCAAGACCTGTGTCATGCCTTCTTCAAAACGATATTTCACAATGATTTGATAATGATACAAATTATGTGTGCGTGCAATTGGTTTAGGTGTTGGTCCTAAGATTTGGACCTGATCAGATAAGCCAGATCGGAGAATTTCCATGACCTGATGTGACTTCTCCATCACAATTTCCTCACTCTTATGGGATAGGGTTAACCCAACTGTGAAGTAATAAGGCGTATAGCCTAACTGCCGGCGAATCTGCATTTCATAGGCAAAAAAGCCTTCATAATCTTGGTTTTTGGCAAATCGAATCGCATAATGATTGGGGTTGTAGCTCTGAATGATAACCTCTCCTTCTTTCTCTGCTCGTCCGGCCCTTCCTGCCACCTGAGTCAAGAGTTGAAAGGTTCGCTCTGAGGATCGATAATCCGGTAAATTTAAAGAAGTATCCGCATTCAAGACACCCACTAACGTCACATTTGGAAAATCCAAGCCCTTCGCAATCATTTGCGTCCCTAACAAAATATCCGCTTCTCCATTCCCGAAAGCATCTAATATTGCTGCGTGGCTCCCTTTTTGTCGGGTGGTATCCACATCCATGCGCAAAATTTTAGCCTCAGGAAAGATCTCTTGTAATTCATCATAGGCTTTTTGCGTTCCTGTTCCGTAATAACGAATGGAAGGACTTTGGCAATTTGGACAGTGTCGAGGAATCGCTTTGCTATAGCCACAATAATGACAGTTCATGGTTTTAGTATCCATGTGGAGGGTCAGTGAGATATCACAATTGGGACAAGTATCTACAGTTCCACACTCGCGACACATGACAAAGCTGGAATAACCACGGCGGTTCAACATCAAGACAACCTGCTCTTTTTTCTGCAAGCGATCAGCAATAGCTTCCACTAGAACCGGAGTGAAGTTACCAGCTTCATTTTGGCCAATATAATCACGAAAATCAACGACTTTAACTTCTGGAATTTTGGCTGCCGGATTGGCCCGTTGGGTGAGACGAATTAATTCATAAACCCCTTTTGTTGCACGAGCCCGCGATTCTAAACTTGGTGTAGCAGATCCAAGAAGCAAGACTGCTTGATTATATTGAGCCCTTAAGACTGCGACATCCCTTGCGTGGTAGCGTGGGTTACTATCTTGTTTGTAGGAAGCCTCGTGCTCCTCATCAATGATAATGGCTCCGATGTTTTTTAAAGGAGCAAAGATGGCTGAGCGCGCTCCAACGACTACCTTGGCCTCCCCACGTTCAACTTTTCGCCATTGATCATACTTCTCACCGTTTGATAAGCCCGAGTGTAGAATGGCTACTTCCTGGCCAAAACGCGAGATAAAACGATCCGTCATCTGTGGCGTCAGGGAAATCTCAGGGACCAACATGATAGCCGTTTTCCCCTTATTTAGAACTTCCTGAATAATCTGCAGATAAACTTCCGTTTTCCCACTTCCAGTCACTCCTTCTAATAAAAAAGGCTTTGATGTTTTCCCAATTTGAGAAACTACTGTTTCGACAGCTTTTGCTTGCTCTGAATTTAAAAGCAGGGCCTGGGTCTGTTCTTTTCCTTCATAATATGCAGCCGCCCGATTCACTTCTCGTTCTGTAATTTCTAAAACACCCTGATCAATAAAATAAGCCACTACTTCTCGTGAAAAATCCTGATACAATCCTGCTAAGGGTTGCTCCCCTTGCTCTAGTAACAGGCGCTCTTTCAATGCTAGCCTTTTTTTAGCTCTCGCTGATGGTTGAAGTTCTTTTAATCCTTCCTGGTTAACGCGATACCATTTTTCTGTTTTAATTTGTTTCTTATCCTTGGCCTTGTATTCAAGTACCAAATCTCCTTTTCTGACCAACCGCATCACTTGGGCTTGATCGGCCGCATCTAGAGAAGAAAAAGAAACTTCATTTTTTTCACCAAAAAGTTTCACTTTGAGAGTTGGATCTAAAGAAGGTTGAGGATACAAAATCTTATCATAACTCGAATTGAGGAGAGAAGGAAGCATGGTTTTTAAAATCGTGATCTTATAAGAAAAAACACTTTTTCGTAATTGATCTGCCAACCAGAACTGCTCTTGATTTAAGACCGGAGTGTAATCCAAGACCTCCACAATCGCTTTTAATTCCTCGCTTGTGTCTGCCTCTTCTAAAACATCTACCACAATCCCTTGAATGAGGCGATTCCCTTTACCAAAGGGGACATGAACTCGCATACCTGCCTCTACCATATCCTCAAATTCTAATGGAATCTGATACGAATAGGGTTTATCTGTCTGCATCAATGGGACATCTACGATGACTTTTGCTATCACATTTTCACCTCCAGCCTCTATCATATGAGCTTTACTTTATCATGGAACCCTTTAAATAGCAAAAAATAAGATTGAGAAGCCCCAACCTTAAATTTTTTCACCATCTTCTTTTTCTTTGGCAATTTGTTCCTTAATTTTGCGCTCTTCTTCTTCTTTACGAATCCGCTCTGCTTCAATCCGACGACGAAGCGCTTCACGTTTTGCTTCTGGATCCGGGTGAACAACTACGTTTCCAGACTCGATTTCTTCAAGCGCTTGTAATGTTGATTTAACTGATTGGAATTCTTGAGTTGGTACTGCACCACTTTCCAATTCGTGGGCCCGTTTTGCCTCAAGAATGACCAATGAATATTTTGATGGTACTTTGTCAAGCAATGTATCAATAGAAGGTTTTAACATCATATTCCTATACCTAATTTCTAATTATTTATCTCTTCACAATAGTTTGTGTTTTTGGTAACATATCCAGATAATGGCCAATGACACGGTCTACACGGAAATGCTCTGCTTCGATCACACGTTTGACACGCTCTGCAGCAAGAGGAACCTCGTCGTTCACAATGGCATAGTCATATTCACGCATCATGGCGATTTCTTCTTTTGCTTTTTCAATCCGTTGCGCAATGACTTCTGCACTATCTGTCCCGCGACCAACTAATCGATCTTGCAATTCATCCAAATCAGGCGGAGTTAAGAAAATAAAAACTGCATCTGGCACTTTTTTCTTTACTTGAAGTGCACCCTGAACTTCAATTTCAAGGAATACATCGATTCCCTTGTCCAAGGTTTCATTCACATAGGTTAAAGGAGTCCCATAGTAATTTCCAACGTACTCAGCATACTCCAACATTTGCCCTTGACGGATCAAATCTTCAAATTCTTCACGTGTACGGAAAAAATAGTCGACACCATCCACTTCACCTGGACGTTGTGCACGCGTCGTCATCGATACAGAATACTGAAACTGATTGTCCGAGTTTTCAAAAATTTCTCGTCTGACCGTTCCTTTTCCAACCCCCGAAGGGCCAGAAAATACGATTAATAAGCCACGATCCGCCATGATTTCTCCTTCAATGTCTTTCTATCTAGTGTAACAAAAATTGGCCTAAGTTTCAACTGATTTTTTCATTCAAAAAGCTTGAGATACTAGATCTCAAGCTTTTTGTTTATTTTGCGTAATCGACTGCACGCAATTCTCGAATAACGGTAACCTTAATGTTTCCAGGATATTCCAGATTGGACTCGATCTTCTCACGAATATCATGAGCCAAGATCGTCACTTTATCATCCTTGATTGCCTCAGGGCTAACCATAATACGGATTTCACGACCCGCTTGAAGGGCGAAACTTGTCTTAACTCCTTCAAAACTATTTGCAATTTCTTCAAGATCTTGCAAGCGTTTGATGTAGCTTTCAAGTGACTCACTTCGTGCTCCAGGTCGAGCTGCACTCAAAGCATCCGCTGCAGCGACAATGACTGCGATGACACTTTCTGGTTCCACGTCACCATGGTGACTGGCAATGGTATTGACCACCACTGGGTGTTCCTTGTACTTCCGTGCCAATTCAGTTCCAATCTCGACGTGACTTCCTTCCACTTCACGGTCAATCGCTTTACCGATATCATGTAAGAATCCTGCACGTCGTGCCAAGGTAGCATTTTCACCCAACTCGCTAGCAATAATACCAGAAAGTTTGGCAACTTCAATGGAGTGACGCAAAACGTTTTGACCATAAGAAGTACGGAATTGCAACCGTCCCATGATTTTCATCAAATCTGGATGGAGGTTTGGCGCACCAATTTCATAGGCAGCCGCTTCACCGTATTCACGAATCCGGTTGTCAATTTCCTGACGGTTCTTCTCAACCAGCTCTTCGATACGGGCTGGATGGATCCGACCATCTTTGAGAAGGCTCTCCATTGTCATACGGGCGATTTCACGACGAATCGGATCAAACCCTGACAAGGTCACCACTTCAGGCGTATCATCAATAATCACATCGACACCTGTCAAACTCTCAAAGGTACGAATATTGCGACCTTCACGACCGATAATCCGACCCTTCATACTATCGTCCGGCAAATGAACGGTTGAATTTGTTTGCTCAGCAACAAAATCACCCGCCATCCGTTGCATGGCTTGGACGAGAATGTCTTTTGCGATTTTATCAGAACGTTCTTTCACTTCCAATTCAGCATCACGAATCCGTGAGGCAATTTCTTTTGAAAGTTGCTCTTCCGTCTGACTCAAAATAATGTCACGCGCTTCTCCTTGACTTAGAGCAGCGACACGTTCCAGTTCTTCTACTTTCTTGTGTTCAAGCTCTTCCAGCTGTTGTTCACGCGTATCAATGTGTTTAGTTCTATCTGTAAGACTTTGCTCTTTGTGTTCAAGAGACTGTTCTTTGCTTGTTAAAATGTCGTCTTTGCGATCAAGATTGCTAGCACGTTCTGCCAAACGGCTTTCTAATTGCTTCAATTCTTGTCGTTCTGACTTAAACTCAGCATCGACCTCTTCACGATATTTTCTGGCTTCTTCCTTTGCCTCCAAAAGTGCTTCTTTTTTAAGTGAACTTGACTCATGCTTCGCCTCTTTTAAAATCAAATCGGCTTCGCGTTCAGCCTGTCCACGTAAATTCGTTGCTTCTTGTTCAGCATTCAAAAGGGTGAGTTCCGCAGCTTCTTTTGAAGCTTTCATTTTAAGAGCAGTTCCCACATATCCAATGACTAAACCAATGACCGCGGCAAAAACACCTGTAATAACAAAATTCATGCTTTTACCCCAAATCTATTTAATTAGTTGAATTAAAAATTCTTTTACATTTTACCATAAATTACTAAAATTAACAATCTAAAAAAACAGGAAAAACCTTTTATATTTTTGCTTAATGCTTGTCCTTTTATCGTCTTTTCTTTCATGGAACATCTGTGAGATATTCATTTATTTCGACTTTGTTGAATCTGCTTTTTTATGCTATAATCAAGAAAAACAAAGAAGGATTTGAGTATGACAAAAGAAGTAATTGTTGAAAGTTTTGAATTGGACCACACAGCTGTGAAGGCTCCCTATGTACGCTTGATTGGGGAAGAAACTGGACCCAAAGGAGACATCATCTCTAACTTTGATATTCGCCTAGTGCAGCCCAATGAAAATGCGATTCCAACGGCAGGGCTCCACACGATCGAGCACCTTCTTGCGATGCTCATTCGAAAACGAATCGATGGTATGATTGATTGTTCCCCTTTTGGATGTCGCACCGGTTTTCATATGATCATGTGGGGACAACATTCGAGTACGGAAATTGCTAAAGTAATCAAAGATTCTTTAGAAGAAATTGCATCTGTCAGCACTTGGGAGGATGTCCCAGGCACAACTATTGAGTCTTGTGGAAATTACAAGGATCACAGCCTCTTCTCAGCCAAAGAATGGTGTCGCCTGATTCTAGACCAAGGAATTTCGGACGATCCGTTTGAACGTCATCTTGTTTAATACGAAAAAGAGGCTGGGACAAAAGTCCTAGCCTCTCAATTATTTTTGGATTGTAGAGCAAGACGCAGTGGTTGAGTGGGCTCTACTACGCTGATTCCATCAGCTTTTACAGCTCTACTCAACTGTGCGGAGGTGGGACGACGAAATCGAATTCTAACGAATTACCGATTTCTGTCCCACTCTCTTTTTTATTGTCATTTTTCCCAGAAAGGGGATGTCTGCTCAGGTATTAATAATCCAGAGCATCTGAATGACCTTTCCCGTTTCCTACGAAATAACCAGTCTTGGCATTGATACTAAAGAGATAGGTTCCATCTGGTTTAAAGA